>OKJO01000055.1_pt1 | contig 29965 bp, 28 predicted proteins | sample 1611741 | NCBI WGS metagenome assembly OKJO01 (sample SAMN04436766, study PRJEB24849) | human gut metagenome | biome: human gut; feature: NICU; material: stool | host: Homo sapiens | place: USA: Saint Louis, MO | collected 2011-05-02 | reverse complement strand
GATGCGTGATCTGATCCTTCAACTCAGCAAAAGTTCGATTTATTCAACAAAGCCCCGGAGATGTTTATGTTGGACGTAATCAACGCGGAAACCTGCTGATCGATAATGGCAAAATCACCGCCTATAACATCAATATCGGTCGGCTGTTCGACGGCAAAATTAATGAAAGCGTGGTCACGGTCCGTGGGCCAGACGCTGAGCTTAACGCGGTGAACGATCGGTACGTCCTGCGCGGCGACCTGAATCTTGGCCTCGGCACCCTGCGAGTCGAAGAGGGCGCGCTGGCGAGCGCAAAGGAGATCGTTGTCGGCACCACCCGGGGCTACGACAGCCACCTTATCGCCACGGGTGCCGGCTCTCGCGTGACCAGTAATTTTCTGAGCGTAGGCACCGATCTGGGCGCACGCTCCACGCTGGCAATTGAGGACGGTGCGGCGCTCAATACCGCCTACGATGCGCGCATCGGGAATGGTACCGGGCCGGGTGAAACCGACACGCTGAGCCCGAAAGCCACCGTCACGGGGAGTGGCTCACAGTGGAACGTTGGCCGTACGTTGACGCTTAATGGCGACCTGGACGTACTGAACGGCGGAGCGGTTAACGTTGGCGGCGTGCAGGTGGCAGGCGTCTCCGGCGCAGGGAAAACCGCCGAATTGGTTATTGCGGGTAAGGACTCGCGCTTTACCAGCGGCAGCAGCGTGAGCGTGGGCGATTACGGCAATGGCGTGCTGTCTGTGATTGACGGCGGTTCATTTTCCGCTGGCAGCAATGCGCTGATCGTGGGGACATCGGGTTCCGGCTCGAACCGGGGTGCGCTCATCATCGGCAGCCGCGGCAATATGGACACCGGCACGGGTTTAACTGAGCCAACGCCTGGCACGGCGGGCGGCGCAGGTACCCTCGATGCGAAGACGGCAATCAGCCTGCGTGGCGGACTGTTCGGCAGCTATGTCTACTTCAACCATACCGACGGAAATTACATCTTCAGCAACACGATGAGCGGTGAAGGTGATGTGATCAACACCTCCGGGCAAACGACGCTGAACGGCGATCTTTCCGCACTCAAGGCGAACGTAACCGCGCGGGGCGGTAAAGTTATCATTGCCAGCAATATTAATACCCAGCCAGAAGACGATATTTTTGATGTTCAGACGCTTAGCGCCGAGAACGGCGGTACGCTGATCCTCAATGCGACGGCGGGTTCAGACGTCAGCGACGGGGTCGGTTACAGCAGCGCCGCGTCAATCAAGTCCGGCGGCACGCTGGGCGGCAACGGCACGCTGGGCCAGACCGAGATCCTGTCTGGCGGGCATATCTCGCCGGGCGACGGCAATATCGGTACGTTGACGCTGAAACGCTATCTGAACTTTATCGGCGAATCCTTCTATGACGTAGATATCGCGGGAGATGGCAGCAGCGACGAACTGCTGGTATCGGGCAAAACCACCATCAGCGATCGGGCTAAGGTACAGGTCACCGCGCTGGATCCGCAAACCAGCTATAAAACGGGCCAAAGCTACCGCATTTTGACCTCCGACGGGGGAATTGACGGTGAGTTCGCCGGAGCGATTTCCAAATCCGCCTTCCTGAACGTGGCGCTTGAGCAAAGCACCAACGCTGTCGATCTGACCATCGCGCAGAAAGAAACCGGTGGCGAAAATCCTGGGGGCGAGAACCCTGGCGGTGAGAATCCCGGAGGCGAAAACCCGGGCGGTGAGAATCCCGGAGGCGAGAACCCGGGCGGTGAAAATCCCGGAGGCGAAAACCCGGGTGGTGAGAATCCTGGCGGCGAAAACCCGGGCAGCGGCAAGCCGGGCATTTTCCAGACCGTGGCCCAAAGCAGCAACCAGTGGAATACCGCTGGCGCGCTCTCCACGCTGACGCAAAGTGGCCCGTCGCTGGCGCTGTATAACTCGCTGTTGCTGCTGAGCGCGCCGGAAGCGCGCGAGGCGTTCAACCAGCTGTCTGGCGAAGTTTATCCATCAATGCAGTCCAACCTGATCGCTGGCAGCACGCAGGTGTTTAACGTGTTAAACCAGCGTATGCAGCGCGCGTTTGATAACGACAGCCTGCCGATCCCACCGTTAGCCATGTCGCTGGTGCAGCAGCCGGAGCCGCAAAACAATGGCGTCTGGGGCCAGACCTTCAGCTCCTGGAGCCGAAACAGCGGCGACGGAAACGTGGGCAAGCTGGACGGCAACACCACCGGCTTCCTGCTGGGGGCAGATCGCAAGCTTGCGGACCATAACGTGCGTGTCGGCGGCTACTTCGGCTACAGCCGGGGTGATTACGACGTCGACAGCCGTCGCTCCTCAACGGATACCGACAACTATCACCTTGGCCTGTATGCGGCGGGTCAACAGGATGCGTTCTCCCTTCGCGGCGCGCTGGGTTACACCTGGCACAAGATCGAGGGCGAGCGCAATGTTGATTTCAGCGGCTTCTCGGATCGGCTGAAGTCAGATTACGACGCTAACTCGCTGCTGGCGTTTACCGAAGCGGGCTACCGTTTCGGCCAGCCAGACAGGAATATTGAGCCGTTCGTCAATTTATCGTACATCCGGCTGCATACCGACAGCTTCAGGGAAGACGGCGGTGCCGCTGCGCTGAGCGTCCGTAACGAAACGATGAACACCTTCTATTCCACACTCGGGGTGCGCGGTGTGACCGAGCTGCCGAAGAACGTTAACCTCTACGGTTCGCTGGGCTGGCAGCACGCTTATGGCGATAAGAATACCTCTTCGCGCATGGCGTTTGCGGGCAGCGACGCGTTCATTACTCAGGGGCAAGCCGTGGATGAGGACGTAATGGTGGGTGATATCGGCGTGAGCGTACAGCTGTCGCGTGCTGCGACGCTGGATGTGGGTTACCAGGGACAATATGGTGCGGATACCCGCGTCAACTCGGTGAACGCCAATCTGCGCTGGTCGTTCTGAATTATTTCCATTAAAAGAACCCGCCCTCGTGGCGGGTTTGTGCTTTTGGCTTCTGACGAAGCTAGGGATCGTTCCCAGCCGCGTCCAGCAGTTTGTTTTTGAAGATAAACAAACACGCCTCGTTGAAGTTCCCTGCCCCTAACCGCTCCGATAGCGCCGTTCGCTTGCGATAGAGGCTTTTAACCGACATATTCAGCTTATCTGCAATCTCTTCCATTGACCTCCCTGCCTTCAGCAACCGGAGCATTATCGCTTCATGTCTACTCAGCCGTAAGTTAAGCAGCCATTTGGTTGTCAGACGCCAGCCTTTCATATCAAGCACCAGATTGAATAACGACGCCATATCCGGAGGCGTAAGCGACGTGTTCATAAACAGCTTCATACTGTGCAGATCCTCCTCTCGAGGGCGCATATCCAGCATAACGCAGCAGATGGTTTTTCTCGTTCTGGCCGGATGGCGTATCAGGTAATCATATAAACGGAGCGGCGTACGGCTATCAATCAGTACAGTATATTCATTTGCGTCGGTATCAAATATGTTTCTGTCTATCGAACAGAGGCAAATTATATCCGGGAAAAATAGCCGCATCCCCCTGACAAGGAAACAATCCTGAGTCACTAACACTATTGAAGTCGCCACTAATCATCCCTTTTAGATTAAAGCAAGCCCGCCTCTTAAGAAACAAGGACGCTTTCGTTTATAGCGCTTTACATTAACGGCAAATGTTTTCTGGCTTTGATCATCCCTCAATATGACATTGGTGAGCTAGACTTTTTGCAGACTATCACTCAATGCCTGTCGTTAATTATAAATAAAAAAGAATTTCAGAAAAGTCACTTCTCCGAACATTAAGAATTTTTGTCATGAAACTTCCCAAACATGCCCCAGAAAGTACTTTAATTAACTCAGCAGATCTTCATTTCAAATATAAAAAAACTGCAAACAGCAAAAGGAAAAACATTTAATATCAATCAGTTAAAAAGAACAATCCTGCACTGAATTATCTAAAAAACTTACTTCTTCCAGAATTATCTCAAAACCTCCCGGCCGCTTTTCAACTTATTTATCCCCCAACACATCGGGTGTACATTAAGCCCAATCAGACCACTGAGATGAGGGCGCATAATTACCTTTAAGTAAGTACCCCATAACGTAGCATCATTCAGATTTAATGTTCTCCTTTATGCCCTTTAACGCAGAGTTAAAAGGCGGCCGTGTTATGCAATGGATTCACGATAAACAAATGGCAAATAGATATGGAAAGATCGCTTAGCTTCACTACGTTATTCTTTTATCGCACCACAATATTATTGTTCCTGCTTTTACTCTTTCCTGTTCTGGTTCAGGCTGATGAATCCGTTTATGAGCATCAGATACAACAGGCACGTAACGGTAATTACGCTCTGTTTCTTGATTACCTACAGCGCTATGAGCAACAGCATGCTTTAACACCTGGACAGGTTGCGGACTGGTTACAGGTAGCCTCCTGGGCAGGACGCGATGATGAGGTTATTCGAGTCTGGCAGCGTTATGGTATTTATATGCCGCTGCCCGCTCGCGCCATCGCTGCTGTCGCCCAGTCCAGAAGAAACCAAAAAGCCTGGCCATCCGCCTTATCGCTGTGGAAAGAGGCGCTCAGCCTTGCGCCGGATAACGACGATTACCGCATCGGCTATGTTAAGACCCTGGCCGATGCCCGCAGAGATCGCCTCGCGCTTTCGAAAGCCCGGCAGCTGGTTAAGGACGATCCTTCTCCCGCGCACCTTGAGACGCTCTCCTATGTCTGGATGCGCCAGGGAAAAAACGCGGACCGGCTGCTGGCGGACATGCGCGCGCTAAACGCCGCACCGGGGAATAACGCCCTTCTTCGCGAGACGATCGATGCGTTAACGGATAACCGGGTAAGCACACCCGCACTCTGGCTGTCGCAAAGCGCAGCGATGTCCCCCGCGGAGCGTCGCCGCCTTGAGCGTAACGCCGCGGCTGAAAAGGTACGCCTGGCGGATGTGCCTGGCAGAACGGAGAAAGAGCGGCTGCGGCTGGCACAAAACGCATTAGATCGCTATCACGTCCTGCTTTCCCGCTGGCAAAACGAACCGCAGGCGGCTGAAGACGTCATCCTTGCCCGTATCGATCGGCTTGGCGCGCTGTATGCGCAGGGTGATTACCGGCAGGTTATTAGCGAATATGAGGCGCTGACGACCGCACAGCATCCGGTGCCGGACTGGGCCATCGGCTGGGTGATCTCTGCATATTTGCAGGAGAAAAACACCGTCGCCGCCTTCTCGCTTGTACAACGCTATCCACACTACGCCTCCGATCCGCAGGATGAGGAGCATGCGCTTTTCTACGCCTGGCTGGATACGGGGCAGTATCAAACCGCCCGCCGCTACGTTGAGCGCGAGACCCGCAGCGTTCCCTGGACCCGCTACGATTTCGGATCCCCGACCGCTCAGCCGAACGATCGGTGGCTCACCGGACAGTCACTCAAACTTAACTATTTGCTGGCGACCAACGCCCTGCCGGAAGCCGAAAAGCTGTCGTATCGTCTGGCGTCAACGGCGCCGGGAAATCAGGGATTACAGATTGATTATGCCGCCCTGCTTCAGGCCAGGGGCCTGCCGCGCGCGGCCGAGCAAAAGCTTAAACGAGCAGAGGCGCTCGAACCCACGAATCTGGAGCTTGAAAAACAGCAGGCTTACGTCGCAATGGACCTTCAGGAGTGGCGCCAGATGGATTTACTGGCTGATGACGTAATTGCTCGCGCCCCCGCCGATCGCAGCGCCCGCCGCCTGGACAGGCTCAGAGCGGTCCACCATATGTCAGAGCTGCGTCTGAACGCGGGTAAAGGATTGCACTCAGATAACCCCGTCAGCGGTAGCCACGACATGAGCTGGGACGCCACGCTCTATGGCCCACCCGTGGCAGATAACTGGCGGCTATTTGCTGGCGCCCGCTATGCACAGGGGAATTTCGACGAAGGTAAAGGCATCAGCCGCCACCTGTTGGGCGGCGTTGAGTGGCGCCCACGTGACCTCACGCTCGAAGCCGAGCTCTCCAGCAACCGCTATCACGGCACAAACAGGCCGGGCGCACGGCTCTCAACAACCTACAGCCTGAGTGATAACTGGCAGGTCAGCGGTAGCCTCGAGCGCTTATCACGCGCGACACCCTTACGGGCATTACGCAATGGGATCAGTGCCAACCGGGGTGAAGGTGGGGTGCGCTGGTATCAAAACGAGCGACGTGAATACCAGTTCAACGCCGCCGTCAGCCGCTTCTCAGACCACAACCGCCGTCAGGAATACACCCTCTCTGGGAAAGAGCGTCTCTGGCAGACCCCGACCCTGACGCTGGATCTCGAACCGGGGATCGCCGCCAGTAAAAACAGCCTGCGGAATACGCTCTATTACAACCCGGCACGGGATCTGTCCGTGACGGCAGCCCTGTCCGTTGACCATGAGATGTACCGCCACTACGACACCCTCTGGAGCCAGCTGTTCGTGGCAGGCGGCGGCAGCTACTGGCAGAAAAATCAGTCGCCTGGCGCCATTACCCTGCTGGGTTACGGGCAACGCATTCAGTGGAACAACGTTGTCGATACTGGCGTGATGCTGAACTGGGATAAACGCCCTTACGACGGCAAACGCGAGAGCAATCTCTCCGTCACGTTAGATGCGACTTTACGCTTTTAAGGATGAATATGCTGAATACACGTTTTTCTGTAAGCCTGATCGTCATCGGCTGGCTCTGCCTCAGCGCGAGTCTCTGCGCGCAGCCGCTCTCCTTTATGGCTCCTGAAGAGAGGCCGCAGCTGGAGGCCAGCAAACCCTGGCCGGAGAATCAGTTTCTGGTCCTGGCCTACCACGACGTCGAAGATGATGCTGCCGATCAGCGCTACCTCTCCGTTCGCACCAGCGCGTTAAACGAGCAGATAAGCTGGCTTTTGCACAACGGCTATCACGCCATCAGCGTGCAGGACATTGTGGATGCGCATGAAGGAAAAAAGCGCTGCCGCCGAAAGCCGTTTTGCTCAGCTTCGACGACGGCTACAGCAGTTTTTACACCCGGGTCTGGCCCCTGCTTCAGGCCTGGAACGTTCCTGCGCTGTGGGCGCCGGTGGGCAGTTGGGTGGATACGCCGGCAAATCAAAAAGTTAACTTCGGCGGTCTGATGACGCCCCGTGATCGGTTCGCGACATGGGACATGGTACGCGAGCTCAGCCGCTCCCCGCTGGTTGAAATCGGCTCGCATACCTGGGCCTCGCATTACGGCATCCCGGCCAACCCGCAGGGAAGCCGTGAACCCGCTATCGCCAACCGTTTTTTCGATAACGTGACGGGGCATTACGAAACCGATGAACACTTCAACCAGCGGATCGCCGCAGACGTACGGAAAGTCACCGAAAAAATCACCCAGGTGACGGGAAAAGCGCCGCGTGCCTGGGTGTGGCCCTATGGGGCTGCCAACGGTACATCGCTCGCTATCGCCCAGAAACAGGGCTATCAGCTGGCCTTTACCCTGGAGGACGGGCTGGCAAACGTGCGCGACCTCGGCAACATCCCGCGCCTGCTGATTGCCGGAAATCCGTCGATAAAAACCTTTGCCAACACGGTTAGCCGCGTTCAGGAGTTTGACCCGGTGCGCGTCATGCATGTTGATCTCGATTATGTCTACGATCCCGATCCGGCCCAGCAGACGAAAAACATCAACAAACTCGTCCAGCGGGTCTACGACATGAAAATCAGCCATGTGTTTCTCCAGGCGTTTTCGGATCCGCGGGGCGACGGCAGGATCGGCGCGCTCTATTTCCCCAACCGTCGTCTTCCGGTCCGGGCCGATCTTTTTAATTTTGTCGCCTGGCAGCTACAAACCCGCGCGGGAGTGAAAGTCTTTGCGTGGATGCCGGTCCTCTCTTTCGATCTCAGTCCAGCCCTGCCGCGCGTGCAGCGCCGGGATCGCCAAACGGGAGAGTTGACCGTGGCCGCCGAGCCCTATATCCGGCTCTCCCCCTGGAGTCCACAGGTTCGCCAACAGGTGACGGAGATCTATGAAGATCTGGCCCGCTATGCCAGCTTCAACGGGATCTTGTTCCATGACGACGCGGTGCTGACGGACGTTGACGATGCCGGGCAGGAGACGACGCGCCAGAAAAGCCAGCAGCTTATCGGCTTTACCCGCACCCTGAGCCAGGCGGTGAAAAACATCCGTGGCCCGCAGATCAAAACCGCGCGCAATATGTTCGCCCTCCCCATTCTGCAGCCCGAAAGCGAAGCGTGGTTTGCGCAAAATCTGGATGATTTTCTGTCGGCCTACGACTGGACGGTGCCGATGGCAATGCCACTGATGGAGTCCGTCCCGGCAGAAGAGAGCAATGCCTGGCTGACGCGTTTAGTCAACGCCGTCGCCGCACGCCCCGGCGCGCTGAATAAAACGATTTTTGAGCTACAGGCCAGGGACTGGGCGCAGAAACCGCAGCGTGCCGTAGCCGATGAACGTCTGGTGGAGTGGATGCAGGTGCTCCAGCTGAACGGCATCAAAAATTACGGTTATTACCCCGACGACTTCCTCAACAACCAACCTGATATTTCGCGTATCAGGCCTGAATTTTCTTCGTACTGGTATCCTGACAATGACTGATCGCATTATCGCCTTCTCTATTTTGTGTCTGGTATTCGGGTTGCCGTTAGGCGTAGCCGCGCTGTTTACCGGCGAACTGATTCTGGACTTTGTCTTTTTCTGGCCGCTGTTTATGTCCGTGCTCTGGGTAACCGGCGGCCTCTATTTCTGGTTTCAGCTTGAACGGCACTGGTCGTGGGATAACGCAACACCCGCGCCTGCCTTAGCCGGTGAACCGTTAATCTCGATTCTTATTCCCTGCTTTAATGAGGAACGCAACGCACGGGAGACCATTAGCGCCGCGCTGGGTCAGCGGTACTGGAATGTTGAGGTTATCGCCATCAACGACGGCTCTTCGGACAATACCGCGCAGGTGCTGCATCAACTGGCGCAGGAGCAGCCGCGCCTGCGGGTGATTAATCTCGCTGAGAATCAGGGGAAAGCCGTGGCGCTCAAGGCTGGTGCGGCGGCGGCCCGGGGCGATCTGCTGGTCTGCATTGACGGCGACGCCCTGCTCGATCGCGATACGGCCGCGTATCTGGTGGCACCGCTGATTCAGTATCCCCACGTTGGGGCCGTCACCGGAAATCCGCGTATTCGCACGCGCTCAACGCTGATTGGTCGTATTCAGGTGGGCGAGTTTTCTTCCATTATTGGTCTTATCAAGCGAACGCAGCGGATCTATGGCCGGGTCTTTACGGTCTCCGGCGTCATCGCCGCCTTTCGCCGACAGGCGCTGGCGGATGTCGGGTACTGGAGCCCGGATATGATCACAGAGGACATTGACATAAGCTGGAAGCTTCAGCTGCGCCACTGGGATATCTTTTTCGAGCCGCGGGCGCTGTGCTGGATCCTGATGCCGGAGACGCTCAAGGGGCTGTGGAAACAGCGTCTGCGCTGGGCTCAGGGCGGTGCAGAGGTGTTTCTGGTTAACCTGCGCAAAATGGCCCGCTGGGAGCATCATCGGATGTGGCCCCTGTTTCTCGAATACGCGCTATCAACGCTGTGGGCGTTTGCCTATGGAGCGACCGTGGTGTTGTTCATTCTTAGCCATATTATCCCTCTTCCCGCGAACCTGGCCGTTGCGAGTCTGTTTCCCCCGGCGTTTACCGGGCTGCTGCTGGGGGTGATGTGCCTGCTGCAATTCCTCGTCAGTTTGTATATCGAGCGGCGCTACGAGCGGAAAGTGGCAGGCTCGCTGTTCTGGGTGATTTGGTTCCCGATGGTGTACTGGATGATTGGCCTGTTTACCACCCTCGTGGCATTTCCGAAAGTCATGCTTAAACGTAAACGCGCCCGCGCGCGCTGGATCAGTCCGGACCGGGGAAAAGGGAGCATTCAATGAACGAGAATACGTTAATTTTGACTGAACATCGGCTGGCACCGCGTCTTTTCGATGCCGCACTAACGCTGATAGCCTGGGGAGGATTCCTGTTTTTCCTGTATGCCAGGCTGTGGATGCAGTTAACCGAGGCGAGCGATCACCGCTGGAGCGTGATTATCGCCTCTTTTAATACAGTACTGGTCTATCTGCTGATTGCCGCGTTCAACGGCTGGCTGCTGATCCTGTGGTATCAGTACAATCGCCGCCGCGCGCATGTGAGGCGGCGTCATCCGCAAATGTTGCGCCATGACGAGCTTGCCCAAAGTTTTAACGTCACGCCGCAAATTATGTCCGAGATGAGCCAGTACAACCTGCTGACGGTCTATCATGACCAGATCGGCCGCATCATTGATCTGAAGATCAGCGAGCAGCAGGTCGAGGAAGAAGAGTAATAAAAAGCCCCCGCAGCATACCCTGCGGGGGCTTTTTTATAACAGGGAGACGTTATTTATCCTTCACCACAATCAGCGGTTCAATATCGCTCTCTTTCTTCACCACCAGCGAGTCATCCCCACGCAGACAGGTTCCGCCATAGTTTCCGCCCACGGTAAAGGTGCAGACCTGTATGTATCTGCCGTCAACCTTTGGCAGGCACCATAGCTGCTGGTAGATATTTTTGCGGTCAACAAACTTGCCGCTGGACTGGTCCAGCAGTTGATCCTGGGCGCCGATCAGATCGATATTGCTCCCGCAGCGTCCGGCTATCGGTTTAACGGCATAGCCTGTCCGTTTCAGCAGCGCATTCACCTCAAAATCGGTATCCAGCAGGTAACGGTGGTTCGGGAACAGCTGCCACAGCACCGGCAGGATCGCCTTGTTACCTGGGATCACCGTCCACAGCGGTTCAAAGACCAGCACTTCCGGGCGCAGCAGGACGTCAATCAGGCGCACTTCACCTTGCGGGTGACCGGTACGGATGGGCACGGCGGCGTACTCGGTTTCGCTCACCTCGCGGATCTGCTCGATCGCCGTTTCCCACGCCCAGGTTTTCCATACGCAGTTGACGTGACGGCCTTCATCATCAATCAGTTGCCCGGCAGCATCCCAGCTCAGCGCGCCCAGTCCATGCAGGATTTTGGTTTCAAACCCGGCCAGGATCAGCGAGCGCTGAATAAAGAGCGCGTGGTAATCCTCTTCGATATCGTTGTCCTGCATGATATGGACGAACGGCCGCGCGTGGCTGTGCTTCCAGGCGCCGGTCAGCTCCTCCAGCAAGCCTTCCGCCGGATTGTGGCCGGTGCCGCGATAGCCGTTTTTCACCCACTCTTCAAGAATCAGCCCGCCCTCGGTATGGCAGGAGGCGGAGTCCGCGTTGTACTCGTAAACCTTAATGCCGCGCTCATCCATGCAGAAATCCATACGACCGGTGATCATATGGTGACGACGCCACTGCCACGAGAGGCGCAGACGCGACCAGAGAATTTTCGGGATGTCGAAAAGCGCGAGTAAGCTGTCGTCTTTCAGCACCTTGTCGGTGGCATGAAGGTACATCAGGTGCAGTTCGTTGGTGGCTTTGATCAGCTCCTGCTCGGCACTTTCGGTAATGGTGAAGTACTGGCAGGGATCGTTGTTAATAACGTGGCCGTTCGCGCGAACGTACGCCTGTTGCAGGGCGTCGTTTTCATTGAGCCATTTTCCGTCGAACTGACGGTTGTTCTTCAACCGCGCGCCGCTGATTTTCAGCAGCTCACCGTCGATCTCCGGCTGAGGTATACTGTGTTCCGTCTCCTCCGTCTGGATCATCCAGCCGAGGATCTCGGTATCGCTGAACGTATCATGAAGCGTATAGCAACCGTTCTCAACGCTCAGACGCAGCTCGCGCGTCCACTGCTGCCCCATCGGCAGCGGGGAGTGAATAACGTTCTGCTCGGCAATGCGCACTTTGTCGTCCAGCAACTGGGTGATGACGGCGACGTGGCCGGTCTCATGAAATTCACCGCCCTTTTGCCAGATGAGCAATGCACCGGCCTGCGGCGCGCGCTTCGAGCCATTAGCAAAGGCCTGTAGCGGCAGGATGTTGTCATTCACCACCTGGCGTAAAAAACGCAGGGAGAAGATCTCCCACGCCATCCCGACATCGGTAAAGACAAACCCGTGGTTGAGAAACAGGAAACGGCGCGCAAACTCAACGCACTGCCATTTATGGCCCATGTATTCGTTGCCGATATAGCTGCGGAATTCCGCGTCTTCCGGGTAGTGCCGCGGATCGAGACTGCCGTAATTTGAAGAGTAAATCGCCACGCCACCCGGCGCATAACCTAATAACGTCCCGAAGGGTGCGTCACTGCTTAACGTTCCTTTACGCATGTGTCCAACCTAAAACAGGCAGGCGGCAATTTTTTTGTGGGGTTGTCGTCGTCTGCACGTTGTAATTAACTGACAGAGGTGGCGTTATCATACACCCGCCCTGCCCATTACGCTCGCATCGTTAAACGGTTCCCCTATCTCCTGCTACACTGCCTCAACACAACACCAAAAAGGCAGGCCAACATGTCAGATAACACCTATCAGCCACCGAAAGTGTGGGAATGGAAACAGAATAACGGCGGCGCGTTCGCCAATATCAACCGTCCCGTCTCGGGCGCTACGCACGAGAAAGAGCTGCCTGTGGGCGAGCACCCGCTCCAGCTGTACTCTCTGGGTACGCCGAATGGACAGAAAGTTACCATCATGCTGGAAGAGCTGCTGGCGCTGGGCGTGACGGGCGCGGAATACGACGCATGGTTAATCCGCATCGGTGAGGGCGATCAGTTCTCCAGCGGTTTTGTCGACGTGAACCCGAACTCGAAGATCCCGGCGCTGCGTGACCACTCCACCACCCCGCCGACGCGCGTCTTTGAATCCGGCAATATCCTGCTCTATCTGGCCGAGAAATTTGGTCACTTCCTGCCAAAAGATCCGGCAGGACGAACGGAAACCCTGAACTGGCTGTTCTGGTTACAGGGCGCGGCCCCGTTCCTCGGCGGCGGTTTTGGCCACTTCTATAACTACGCGCCGGTGAAGATTGAGTACGCTATCGATCGCTTCACCATGGAAGCTAAACGCCTGTTCGACGTGCTGGACAAGCAGCTGGGGCGCGGTCGTTATGTAGCGGGTGAGGAATATACCATTGCGGATATGGCAGTCTGGCCATGGTTTGGCTGCGTGGCGCTGGGCAGCGTCTACAACGCCGCCGAATTCCTCGACGCCGGGAAGTACACCAACGTGCAGCGCTGGGCAAAAGATGTGGCGAATCGCCCGGCCGTTAAACGCGGGCGCATTGTTAACCGCACCAACGGCGAGCTGAACGAGCAGCTGCATGAGCGCCATTCAGCGAGCGACTTCGATACCCAGACGGAAGATAAACGTCAGGATTGACCCATGACCGGGCGGTTCGCCGCCCATCTTTTGCGATGAGAAAAATCAGTCAGCACGCGTGCGCAAGGATCCTCGAATGTCAGACCAGACGCTAAAAGCGACCCGACAGCAGAGCATCATCACCCTGCTGAGTAAAAGTGACTGGCTGACCACCGATGCCCTGGCTGAAAAGCTCTCCGTCAGCAAAGAGACGATCCGCCGGGATCTGAAGTCGTTACAGCAGCAGGGGAAACTTCTGCGCCAGCACGGGCGTGCGCGTCTGATTCACCCGGACAGCCGCGACAGCGGTGAACCCTTTGGCGCACGCCTGAAAAGCCATTATGCCGACAAAGCCGATATTGCCCGACACGCGCTGGGCTGGATCAGCGAAGGGATGACCATCGCCCTCGACGCCAGCTCGACCTGCTTTCATCTGGCGCGCCAGCTTCCGGATATCGAACTCACCGTGTTTACCAATAGCCTGCCTGTCTGCCACGAGATGGCAAAGCGCGAGCGGATCACGCTTATCTGCTCCGGCGGAACGCTTGAGCGTAAGTATCGCTGCTATGTTAATCCGGCGCTGGTGACGCAGCTTAAAGGGCTGGAGATCGATCTGTTTATCTTCTCGTGTGAAGGGGTTGATGAGCATGGCGTCCTTTGGGATCCGTCCGAGCACAACGCGGGCTTTAAGGCGCTGCTGTTAAACCGGGCCAGCCAGTCGCTGCTGCTGATCGACAAAAGTAAATTTATGCGGGCAAGCGAAGTGAAAATCGGTCAGCTGTCGCAGGTGACACAGATTATTCAGAGCGATAAATGTCAGGCCGCCAGAGACGGCCTGACGCGATGATGTTACGCGGAGAGACGGAACTTCTGCACTGAGCGCTGGAGTTCTTCGGTCTGCCGTTCCAGTGCAGCCGCAGCGGCGGAAACCTGCTCCACCAGCGAGGCATTCTGCTGGGTCACGCCGTCCATCTGCGTGATGGCTACGCCGACCTGAGAAATACCTTTGCTCTGCTCCTCTGACGCGGTGGCGATCTGCTTCATAATGACGGTCACCTCCGTCACGTCGCGCAGGATAGCTTCCATCGTCGTGCCGGTATCGTTCACCAGCTGCGCCCCCTGCTCCACGCGGGCAACGGAATCCGCAATCAGCCCTTCGATCTCTTTTGCCGCATTCGCGCTGCGGCTGGCCAGATTACGCACCTCACCCGCCACGACCGCAAAACCGCGCCCCTGCTCCCCGGCCCGAGCCGCTTCCACCGCGGCGTTCAGCGCCAGAATATTGGTCTGGAAGGCGATGCTGTTGATAACGGTAGTGATTTCAGCAATTTTCTTCGAGCTGTCCGAAATGCCGCTCATGGTCGTGACCACATCGTCTACCAGCGACCCGCCGCGGCTGGCCGTACTGGAGGCGACATCCGCAAGCTGGCTGGCCTGGCGCGCGCTTTCGGCGTTCAGCTTCACCGTTGCGGTAAGCTGTCCATGCTGGCCGCGGTCTCTTCCAGCGCAGCGGCCTGCTCTTCGGTACGCGAAGAGAGATCGTTATTCCCGCTGGAGATCTCCGTTGCCCCGCGCCAGATATTCTCGCTGCCGGAACGAATCGTGCTGACCGCCTCCCGCAGGCTGTCCTGCATGGCGCTCAGCAGCGGAACCAGTTGCCCCACGCAGTTGCGGCCAATGGGCTCAATCGGCTGGCTGAGATCGCCCTGCGCAATCTGGCGGAACTGCTGACGGATACGCTCCAGCGGTTTTACCAGCAGCGCCACCAGGTAGCGGTCGGTGAACAGCAGGATCAGCAGACCCACGAGCGTGGCGGTGATAATCACCGTCCGGGTCATGCTGGTCAGGCTGTCGACCACAACGCGCGTACTGTCGAGCGCCTTCACCGCAGAATTGTTAAAGTTCTCAACCGCGGCGCCAAACGCGCGGCTTAGCGGCGGCGTAACGTTGTTGGCATGCTGACGATAGCCTTCGAGCGTCGCCTGCTTTGCCTGCACCATCTGAGGCGTAACGCCCCGATCGAGCAGCGCCTGCCAGGTGGAAATCACCTGCGCAGAGACCTTTTCATCCATCGGGCCCGGGGAGATAGCCTTCATCTCTGCCAGCTTTTTACTCATGTTATCCAGCGCCTGCTGAGCAGGAGCCAGGTCCGGCGTGCCGCCCGCTGCTTTAGCTTCCATCGCCCGGCTCAGGCGGGTGACGAAACGGAAATACTGATCGTTGCCCTGGCTCAGCACCGTCATTTGCCTGACCAGCTGGCGGTCAACGTCATTACCATCAGAAACACGAGACAGAGACCAGGTGCTGTAAAGCCCCACGCCTGCCCACATGACACAAAAGATCCCCAGTACCGTCAGCATGACGAAACGGATGGTGAAATTACGAAGCATCTTCATTGAGTATTCCTTGCCGTGAGGGTGAATTCGCCCAGAGGCGAGTACTACCCTCGTTATCGGCAGGGACAGGGGAAAAGATAACCCTTTGTGATGATTTATTTAAGCAGGGCTTATCATTCCAGATATTTTTTAAACCAGCTTAACGTTCTTGACCAGGCCAGCTCGGCTGCGGGCTGGTCATAGCGTGGGGTAGAATCGTTGTGAAATCCATGGTTTACGCCGGGGTAGATATACGCTTCATAAACCTTATTATTTGATTTCAGCGCGGCCTCATAGGCAGGCCAGCCCTCGTTAATATTTTTGTCCAGCTCGGCATAATGAAGCAGGAGCGGCGCGCTAATTTTTGGCACATCCTCCACCCGCGGCTGACGACCATAGAAGGGCACCGCGCAGTCGAGTTCCGGATACGCTACGGCGGCGGCATTCGATACGCCGCCGCCGTAGCAAAAACCGGTAATCCCCACCTTCCCGGTGGCTTCCGGATGATTTTTCATAAACTCTATGGCGGCAAAAAAGTCGTTCATCAGCCTTGTCGGGTCGACCTTCTGCTGCAAAACCTTTCCTTCGTCGTCGTTGCCGGGGTATCCCCCCACCGAGCTCAGGCCGTTGGGAGCCAGCGCGATATACCCCGCTTTCGCCACGCGTCGTGCCACGTCTTCAATATACGGATTCAGCCCCCGGTTCTCATGCACGACCACTACCGCGGGCGTTTTCGCGGTAGCTTTGGCCGGCTTCACCAGGTAACCGCGCACTTCGCCGTGACCATTGGGCGAGGGATAAGTGATGTATTCCGGAAGAATATCGGGATCGGTGAATTTAACCTGCTCCGCGAGGGCGTAGTTGGGTTTAAGCATATTAAACAGCATCAGCGCCGTTACGCCGCCTGCGGCATAGCGCGCCGCGAGATTCAGAAATTCGCGTTTGCTGATTTTACCGTGGGCGTAATAGTCATAGTAATCAAGCAGCTCTTGCGGAAAATCTTTGGCAGTCAGGCGCGTCATCGCTTATCTCCATGATTTATGATTTGATAAGCTTAGAATAAAAACGCTGTTTCGAAAATTCACCGATAAGAAAGGAGACATCATGTCCTGGCACCCTTACACCGGCCGATACGAAAACATGCAGTACCGATACTGCGGCAAAAGCGGCCTGCGCTTACCGGCGCTGTCGCTGGGTCTGTGGCACAGCTTTGGCCACGTTCAGGCGCTCGATTCCCAGCGCGCGCTGCTGCGTAAGGCCTTCGATCTCGGCATTACCCATTTTGACCTTGCCAACAACTACGGCCCCCCTCCAGGCAGCGCTGAAGAAAATTTTGGCCGCCTGCTGCGAGAAGATTTTGCCGGGTATCGCGACGAGCTGATCATCTCCACCAAAGCGGGCTACGACATGTGGCCAGGACCGTATGGTTCGGGTGGTTCACGTAAGTATCTGCTCGCCAGCCTCGACCAGAGCCTGAAACGCATGGGCGTGGAGTATGTGGATATTTTCTATTCTCACCGCGTAGACGAAAACACGCCGATGGAAGAGACCGCCGCCGCGTTGGCACACGCGGTGCAGAGCGGAAAAGCGCTGTACGTCGGCATTTCGTCCTACTCCACGGAACGCACGACGGCGATGGCCGAATTGCTGCGCGAGTGGAAGATCCCGCTTTTGATCCACCAGCCGTCTTACAACCTGCTTAACCGCTGGGTCGACAAGACTGGTCTGCTGGACGCGCTGGAGAAAAACGGAACGGGCTGTATCGCCTTTACCCCGCTGGCGCAGGGCCTGCTGACCGGGAAATACCTGAACGGTATTCCGGACGGTTCACGTATGCAGCGCGAAGGGAAAAAAGTACGCGGCCTGACGGAGAAAATGCTGACCGAAGCCAACCTGAGCAGCCTTCGTCTGCTGAACGAGATGGCGCACGCGCGCGGGCAGACGATGGCGCAGATGGCGCTAAGCTGGCTGTTGAAAGATACACGTGTAACGTCGGTGCTGATCGGCGCGAGCCGCCCGGAGCAACTGGAAGAGAACGTTCAGGCGCTGAATAACCTGTGCTTTACCGAAGATGAACTGACGCGGATTGACCAGCACGTGGCGGATGGTGAGCTGAATTTGTGGCAGGCGTCGTCGGATAAATAAATAGTGCGGTCCGATGCTTTCGCCCCTCACCCTAACCCTCTCCCCTCTGGGGAGAGGGCAGGGTGAGGGGCGCTGTAAAATTATTTCTTACTGATCTTATCCAGATATCCCATCACAAACGCCGACAGTACAAACGTCAGGTGGATAATCACATACCACATCAGCTTATTATCCGGGACGTTTTTAGCATCCATAAAGACACGTAACAGGTGAATAGACGAAATCGCCACAATCGACGCCGCGACTTTATTTTTCAGCGATGAGGCGTCCATTTTCCCCAGCCAGTTGAGCTTTTCTTTGTGCTCGGCGATATCAAGCTGAGAGACGAAATTCTCATAACCGGAAAACATCACCATCACCAGTAATCCTCCTACCAGCGTCATATCCACCAGCGACAGCAGAACCAGAATCAAATCGGCTTCTGCCACGGAGAAAATGTTTGGCAGGACGTGGAATATCTCCTGGAAGAACTTGATCGTCAGGGCGACCAGCGCCAGAGAGAGACCAAAATAGACGGGTGCGAGCAGCCAGCGAGAGGCATACATTGCGTTTTCAAAGAAGCGTTCCATAAAATCCTGTCTGCAAACGAAACCAGCGCTCAGTATATCTCAACTATACCTCGTTGGGATCCACATCCGGACGCGCATACTCCGGCCAGACCAGTGCGACCAGTTCCGGGTAGGCTTCCAGGCTAAACTCGCGAAAACACTGGCGCAGATTTAATACGTCTAAATCGGAATACGACACCTTCTCGCCATTCAGACAGCGCTTTTTGATATTGTCGTAATATTTATAGACCGCCGAATTAAGGTCGCTACAGCGGCGCTGCGCGTCGAACAGGCCGGGCGTATCATTAATTTCGGCCATTTTCATTCGCTTAATTGTCGCATGGAGAAAATCGATATTCGTGATTCACCCGCCAGTACCAGACTGGCGTCACGGCGTTCATCAAGACGGAGAAATGATCTTCCCCCTCCTCTTTGGACATCAATTCAGGCTGCGGTGGTTCACTGGCGTCATTTGACACTTTCGTTTTATTGAACTCTTGCATCAATAAAAGCACGCCAGCGGTCAGTAATAGTAACGTTACGACCGTGAAGAAAATGCTGTTCATGGGTAGGCTCCATTTTTTTTGATTTTAAAATTGCCTCATGATATTGTCAACGAATCTCACCCTTTTTCCAACCCCACCCTTTTGAAATTAAAGGAAATTAAAATGCTGCCCGACAATCTTGTCCCGGCAAAGTACCACATTACGCCTGTGGAACAGCCTTCGACGGAAGCAGATAAAGAGGCGAATTTCACTCAAGGAAAAAGAAAACTCTCCGACTATGAAGCCGATATATTAATTGGTGTTTCACGCACCGGCAAATCCCGTAATATGGTGCTGGAAGAGCACGATCGCCATTTAAAAGAACGGTTATTTCGTGCCATCAAGATTGAAGCCTTAGTTCATCTGCTAAATGATTTACAGGCCGAAGGGGAAATAGATGCCCAGGCTCTAAGTCAAATAATGGCCGAGAAAACAAAGCAAATAAATGAAGCTGGCAATGAAATTTGGCTTAACTTAATTACGCGTGAAAAAAGCAATCCCATTTTTTATAACCTGGGGGATGATTAACGTGAATGATGATAGCGGTAATAACGTTTATTTGACTTTAGATGATAAGAAAAGCGATGAATTTATCTTAAAGCAGAATCTCGACGCCCTGAAAAAGATAAAAAATGACGAGATGACGCGAATAACGCAGGACTTGGTTTCGATTCCGGCCACGCTGGTGCGCCTGAAATGGCAGAACCGTCGGGAAATTTATGCCTTGCAGGCCAAAGAGGAGATTTACGGCGCGGTGATGAACGCCATTATTGAGCTGCGCCCTGAGCTTAAAGAGAAGATCCTTGGGCGACTGGAGACGAACTATCAGTACCTGCTGGCACGCGAGACAGCCACCCTGCGCCTGACCCGTAAACTCTCGGAAGGCAACTATCGCACATCAAACGTCACCTGCGTGGCGCTCGATGAAGAGGCGTCAACAACATCTTCTAACTGCTGACAACGTGGTTCGCCCGGCGGCGCTAGCCTGAGATTGTAGGCCGGGTAAGGCGAAGCCGCCACCCGGCACGGAAGGCGGCTTCGCCTTCGTTTTACTTCGCGGCCGCTTTCTCTTCGCCGACCAGACCAATCTTCAGGTATCCCGCCTGATGCAGCGTGTCCATTACCTTCATCATGGTTTCATAATCGACGGTTTTATCCGCGCGGAAGAAGACGGTGGTGTCTTTCTTGCCGCCGGTCAGCTGGTCCAGCGCCGGAATAACCGAGGCATCCGTCACCGGATCGTTGCCCAGGAACATGGACTTATCGGCCTTCACGGACAGGTAGACAGGCTTTTCCGGACGCGGCTGCGGCTGGCTGGAGGACGCAGGCAGATTCACCTTCACGTCCACCGTCGCCAGCGGCGCGGCAACCATAAAGATAATCAGCAGAACCAGCATGACGTCGATAAACGGCGTCACGTTGATCTCATGCATTTCACCGTTATCGTCCAGATTTTCATTAAGACGCATTGCCATACAATCAACCTACGCGCAGTTTGGACGCCGCATGCACCGGTTTAACGGCGCTGGCGTTCAGGTCCAGATCGCGGCTTTGCAGCAGCAGAACCTGCGCGGCAACGTCACCCAGTGTGGCTTTGTAACTGCCAATCATGCGCGCGAAGATGTTATAGATAACTACCGCAGGGATAGCGGCAACCAGACCGATAGCCGTTGCCAGCAGCGCTTCTGCGATACCCGGCGCGACGACCGCAAGGTTAGTGGTCTGCGTCTGGGCGATACCGATAAAGCTGTTCATGATGCCCCAGACGGTACCGAACAGGCCGACGAACGGGGAGATAGCGCCGATAGTCGCCAGGTAGCCGTTACCGCGGCCCATATGACGACCCACGGCCGCAACGCGACGCTCCAGACGGAAGCCGGTACGCTCTTTAATGCCTTCGTTATCTTCACTGCCTGCGGAGAGTTCCAGCTCGTTCTGCGCTTCGTTCACTAACAGGGTAGTCAGGCTTTTCGCATGGAAGGATGAGGTGATATCAGAAGCCTGATCCAGAGAGCGGGCTTCCGTCAGCTGCTTCTGCTCACGCTTGAGGCGGCGTTTTTGTGAAAGAAGTTCGGCGCTCTTGCTGAAGAAGATAGCCCAGGTGATCACGGACGCCAGAATCAGGCCGATCATCACAACCTTAACGACGATGTCAGCATGTTGATACATGCCCCAAACGGAGAGATCCGTCTGCATCAAATTATTACCCACTCTGTATCTCCAGGACGCAAATCACACAATCTGAACGTAATAATATCAAAACGTCGTCGAATTGATAGTAGTTCTCATTAGTATTTACATAGTGCCGTAATTTTCGCTCACTTTCCTTGCGCTTACGCAGTAAAAATTTCTTATGCGAATATTTGATAATATTTTCTACTTATTCGATAAGCATCCGGATGCACATTCTGACAATCGTGGTAGTCTGGACGTCCAGACGTATAAAAATAGGGTTAGCGAACATGACTAAAAAGCAGCTTGAGACCACGCTGGTGCAGGCAGGACGCAGTAAAAAATACACCCAGGGCTCGGTCAACAGCGTGATCCAGCGTGCCTCCTCGCTGGTGTTTGATACCGTCGAAGATAAAAAAATCGCCACGCGTAATCGCGCGAAGGGCGGGCTGTTTTACGGTCGCCGTGGCACGTTAACCCATTTCTCGTTGCAGGAAGCCATGTGCGAACTGGAGGGCGGCGCGGGCTGCGCGCTGTTCCCGTGCGGTGCTGCGGCGGTCGCCAATACCATTCTGGCGTTTGTTGAACAGGGTGACCACATCCTGATGACCAATACCGCCTACGAGCCAAGCCAGGACTTCTGCACCAAAATACTCAGCAAGCTCGGCGTCACCACCAGCTGGTTCGATCCGCTGATTGGGGCCGGTATTGCCGGGCTTATTCAGCCCAACACGCGCGTTGTGTTCCTGGAATCTCCCGGCTCCATCACCATGGAAGTGCATGATGTCCCGGCCATCGTGAAGGCGGTGCGCAGCATAGCGCCGGAAGCGATCATCATGATCGACAACACCTGGGCGGCAGGTGTGCTGTTTAAAGCCCTGGAATTTGACATCGATATCTCCATTCAGGCGGCGACCAAATACCTGATTGGCCACTCAGACGGCATGATCGGTACGGCGGTATCTAATGCCCGCTGCTGGGAGCAATTGCGTGAAAACGCCTACCTGATGGGCCAGATGGTGGATGCCGATACCGCCTACATGACCAGCCGGGGCATCCGTACGCTCGGCGTGCGTCTGCGTCAGCATCACGAAAGCAGCCTGCAAATTGCTCAGTGGCTGGCGCTGCATCCGCAGGTGGAGCGCGTTAACCATCCGGCGCTGCCGGGCAGCAAGGGCCACGAATACTGGCAACGTGACTTTACGGGCAGCAGCGGGTTGTTCTCATTTGTTCTTAAGAAGCGCCTGAATGACGCCGAGCTGGCAAGCTATCTGGATAACTTTACCCTCTTCAGCATGGCCTATTCATGGGGTGGGTTTGAATCGTTGATCCTGCCCAATCAGCCGGAGCAGATTGCGGCCCTGCGCCCGGGCGGCGAGGTGGACTTCGAGGGGACCTTAATCCGCCTGCATATCGGGCTGGAAAATGTGGACGATTTAATTGCGGATTTATCGGCAGGATTTGAGCGCATCGTGTAAAGTGCTGGCTGACATGTACTCCCTGGACGCTATTCTGAACACCGCAAGCAGAAAAGTCTGTATGAGATGCGCCTGCGATCAACCCCGACAGGCAAAATTGGGAGTACAATAGCGTTATATCTGCTGTTCCACAGGAAAGTCCATGGCTGTTATTCAAAATATCATCACGGCGCTCTGGCAACACGATTTTGCCGCGCTGGCGGACCCACATGTCGTCGGGATTGTCTATTTCGTGATGTTCGCGACGCTGTTTCTGGAAAATGGATTACTGCCAGCCTCATTTTTACCCGGTGACAGCCTACTCCTGCTCGCAGGGGCGTTAATCGGCAAGGGCGTGATGGACTTCGCACCGACAATGGTGATCCTCACCTCTGCGGCCAGTCTCGGCTGTTGGCTGAGCTACCTGCAAGGGCGCTGGCTTGGAAACACCCGCGTGGTGAAAGGCTGGCTGGCGCAGCTGCCGCATAAATATCATCAGCGCGCGACCTGCATGTTTGACCGTCACGGCCTGCTGGCGTTGCTTGCCGGGCGTTTTCTGGCGTTCGTTCGCACCCTGTTGCCTACCATGGCGGGTATTTCAGGCCTCTCTAACCGCCGCTTCCAGTTCTTCAACTGGCTGAGCGCCCTGCTCTGGGTGGGCGTGGTTACCACACTCGGCTACGCGCTGAATATGATCCCCTTTGTTAAGCGCCATGAAGACCAGGTGATGACCTTCCTGATGATCCTGCCGATTTTCCTGCTGGTTGCAGGGCTGGTGGGGACCATTGCGGTGGTGATCAAGAAAAAGTATTGCAGCGCATAAATAAAAGCCGGGTGGCGCTACCGCTTACCCGGCCTCCGTTTCCCCTCACGCTCCCTGCATGGTTCTGATACGTGACGCATCTTCCCCCGGCGTGACGCCGAAGTAACGCTTAAATTCCCGACTAAACTGCGAAGCGCTTTCATACCCGACCCGCATCGCCGCGGCGCTGGCCTTCATGCCATCGTGGATCATCAGCATCCGCGCCTTATGCAGACGGTAGGTTTTGAGGTACTGCAACGGCGACGTGCTGGTGACGGATTTAAAGTTATGGTGAAACGCCGAGACGCTCATATTGGCTTCCGCCGCCAGCTGATCAACGCTGAGGTTTTCCGTGTACTGGCTCTCGATGCGCTTCAGCACGCGGCTAATCAGGCTGAAGTGCGTTTGCCGGCTTACCAGCGCCAGCAGCGCCCCGCCGCCCGGTCCCAGCAGCACATGGTAAAGAATTTCGCGGATAATCTGCTTTCCGAGAATACGCGCATCCAGAGGCCTTTCCATCACGTCTAACAGGCGTTCAATCGCGCAGAGAATTTCCTCCGATAAGGTCGCGGAGTTGATACCGCTTGCCGCCATCGACGGCCGGAAAAGTTCGTCCTCCCCAATCTCCATCAGCAACTCCTGCAACTGGAGAATGTCGACGTTGACGCGGATCCCGGCCAGCGGTACCTCCTCTGTCGCGAAAGTTTCACATTCGAAGGGTAAAGGTACAGTCAGAAGCAGATATTCATTGGTGTCATAACGGAACACGCGCTCATTGATATAGCCAATCTTATGGCCAGAAAAGAGAAACACGATGCCGGGCTGATACATCACCGGGGTGCGCGTTCCGGGCTGGGTACCGTAGAGCAATCGGATATCCGGCAACAGCTCAGCCGAATCATTTCCGTTATCTATCAGTCTTTTAATCTGCGACGTTAGCTGGCGGCAGATGGCATCACGGTTCATTTTCAGTTACTCCGGGTACGGTTTCCGACGCTAACAGTGTGCGCATTTTCTTACCGTTTCTCCAGCGCGCTGTAGAAATGGGCAAGACATCGGCAGGAATGTGCATTGAGAGGATAGCGCCTGCCCGCCACAATGTGCAGCATCAGGTTGCCTTCTGCGCCACCACGATTTTTTACCCACTACAGGGAACAAGCCATGAACAACTTTAATCTTCACACCCCAACCCGCATTCTGTTTGGTAAAGACGCTATCGCTGGCCTGCGCGCGCAAATCCCGACGGACGCCCGCGTCCTGATTACCTACGGCGGCGGCAGCGTGAAAAAAACCGGCGTACTGGATCAGGTTTACAGCGCTCTGGAAGGGCTGGACGTACGCGAGTTCGGCGGTATCGAGCCTAACCCGTCTTATGAAACGCTGATGAACGCGGTAAAAATCGCCCGTGACGAGCAGATCACTTTCCTGCTGGCGGTGGGCGGCGGTTCCGTGCTGGACGGCACCAAATTCATCGCGGCGGCAGCGCATTACGCTGACGGCATCGACCCGTGGCATATTCTGGAAACGGGCGGCAGCGACATCAGCAGTGCGATCCCGATGGGCTCCGTGCTGACGCTGCCGGCCACCGGCTCTGAGTCCAACAAAGGCGCGGTCATCTCCCGTAAAACCACCGGTGACAAGCAGGCCTTTATGAACGAACACGTTCAGCCCGTGTTCGCGATCCTCGATCCGGTTTACACCTATACCCTGCCTGCGCGTCAGGTGGCGAACGGCGTGGTCGACGCCTTTGTTCACACCGTTGAGCAGTACGTCACTTACCCGGTGAACGCCAAAATTCAGGATCGTTTCGCGGAAGGCATTCTGTTGACGCTGATTGAAGAAGGTCCGAAAGCGCTGAAAGAGCCTGAAAACTATGACGTGCGTGCTAACGTGATGTGGGCTGCAACACAGGCACTGAATGGCCTTATCGGTGCAGGCGTGCCACAGGACTGGGCGACCCATATGCTCGGTCACGAGCTGACGGCGATGCACGGTCTGGATCACGCCCAGACGCTGGCGGTGGTTCTGCCTGCGCTGTGGAATGAAAAACGTGACGCTAAACGCGCCAAACTGCTCCAGTACGCCGAACGCGTCTGGAACATCACCGAGGGTTCCGACGATGCGCGTATTGATGCCGCAATTGCAGCCACCCGTCACTTCTTTGAAAGCCTGGGTGTGCCAACGCGTCTCTCTGACTACGGCCTGGACGGCAGCTCCATCCCTGCCCTGCTGGCGAAGCTGGAAGCACACGGTATGACGCAGATCGGCGAGCATGGCGACATCACCCTGGACGTCAGCCGTCGCATTTACGAAGCGGCACGCTAAGCGTTTTTAGGATCCTGACTTTCGTTTTTTGACATTTCGTCCAGACTTAATGCACATCACATCGTCGGAGGTTCCCTCCGGCGATGAGCACCTGAAGGAGGAAAAATGGCAAACCAAACCGTAATCAAGCTACAGGACGGTAACGTGATGCCCCAGCTGGGGCTAGGTGTATGGAAAGCCGGTAACGACGAGGTCGTCTCCGCCATTCATAAAGCCCTGGAAGTCGGCTATCGGTCCATTGATACCGCCGCCGCCTATAAAAACGAGGACGGCGTGGGGACCGCGCTTGCCAGCGCTGGCATTCCCCGCGATGAGTTATTCATCACCACCAAGCTGTGGAACGACGATCAAAAGCGTCCCCGCGAAGCGTTGCAGGAGAGCCTGGAGAAACTCCAGCTCGATTTCGTCGATCTTTATCTCATGCACTGGCCGGTACCGGCTATCGACCATTACGTTGATGCCTGGAAAGGGATGATTGAGCTGCAAAAAGAGGGGCTGATTAAAAGCATCGGCGTCTGTAATTTCCAGGTTCATCACCTGCAACGCCTGATTGATGAAACGGGCGTCGCGCCGGTGATTAACCAGATTGAGCTACACCCGCTGATGCAGCAGCGCCAGCTTCATTCGTGGAACGCCACGCACAAGATCCAGACCGAATCCTGGAGCCCGCTGGCCCAGGGCGGCGAAGGGGTGTTTGACCAGAAAATCATTCGTGAACTGGCGGATAAGTACGGCAAAACGCCGGCGCAGATCGTCATTCGCTGGCATCTGGATAGCGGTCTGGTGGTGATCCCGAAATCGGTCACGCCATCGCGTATCGCCGAGAACTTCGACGTCTGGGATTTCCGCCTGGATAAAGACGAGCTGGGTGAAATTGCGAAGCTGGATCAGGGCAAGCGTTTAGGGCCGGACCCGGATCAGTTCGGCGGGTAGTTTCCCCTCACCCTAACCCTCTCCCACAGGGAGAGGGAATGCTTTCCACTCTCTCCCTGTGGGAGAGGGCCGGGGTGAGGGCATCATCGTTATCCGATCTTACGTTTTCCCGTTTTTTTCGTCCCCGAAGCCCCACCGTTCGAACGCTGATGCACAATTGGCGTGTGCTTGGTCAGCGCCGGGCGCGTATTGCGGTTCTGGCGGCGCGCTTCGCGCATCTCTTCCAGCGTTGGCGCAGGCACCAGGCAATCACGACGCGAGCCGATCAGGTGCTTTTTCCCCATCTCTTCCAGCGCCTGACGGATCAGCGGCCAGTTTTTCGGGTCGTGATAGCGCAGCAGCGCTTTGTGCAGACGGCGCTGTTTATCCCCTTTCGGCACCACCACGTCTTCGCTCTTATAACCAATCTTACTCAGCGGGTTTTTGCCGGTGTAATACATGGTCGTCGAGTTAGCGAGCGGCGACGGGTAGAAGTTCTGCACCTGATCCAGACGGAATCGACGCTGCTTCAGCCACAGCGCCAGGTTCACCATGTCTTCATCACGGGTGCCGGGGTGCGCGGAGATGAAGTATGGGATCAGATACTGCTCTTTCCCCGCCTGTTTTGAAAAGGTATCAAACAGCTGTTTAAAGCGGTCATAGCTGCCCATGCCCGGCTTCATCATTTTGGACAGCGGGCCCTCTTCGGTGTGCTCCGGGGCGATCTTCAGATAACCGCCAACGTGGTGCGTCGCCAGCTCTTTGATGTAGCGCGGATCTTCCACCGCAATGTCGTAACGCACGCCGGAGGCGATCAGGATCTTCTTGATGCCTTTCAGGTCACGGGCGCGACGGTAAAGGTTGATCGTCGGCTCGTGGTTGGTGTCCATATGCTCGCAAATGCTCGGATAGACGCAGGAGAGACGACGACAGGTCTGCTCAGCGCGCGGCGATTTGCAGCGCAGCATGTACATGTTAGCCGTTGGACCACCCAAATCGGAGATTACGCCGGTAAAGCCCGGGACCGTGTCGCGAATCGCTTCGATCTCGTTAACAATCGACTCTTCGGAACGGCTCTGAATAATACGACCTTCGTGTTCGGTGATCGAACAGAGCGAGCACCCTATAATTCTGATCATTTAGAAATTTTTTTGCGTTTAAAATCAATGAATTGAAAGATTTCATTTTTCTAAGTCTGATAAAACAGATGAAAACCCAACTGACTATACTCATAAAACTCAATCTTTGCGCTGCTGTACGATACCAGTAATTACAGGCGCCGAGTTTAACATCATGAAAAGTAGCCCAATAATGAATGACGCAACGCCAGCTGCGGTGCCTAACTTCTGACTGAACACCATTGAAACAAAGTACATATTTGGGATAAAAACGGACATAGCAATCACGAAAAGTAACTTATTCAGATAATTATTTATTCGGGTCTTAACCTCAACTCTATCATAAAAAGCCATCGAAACGTAAGCAGTTATCAGTGAATAAAAAGACCATGTCATATAGTTAACCGATTCATTAAATGCCTCTCGCAAAAGCAAAGCACTTTCTGTCATTCCCTACCTCATTAAATCAATAGAAAATAAATCTGAATAATTTATTTTTAAAAGAAAAGAACACAACATAACTTCAGTAGTTATGATTAATCCCTGAATGATTATTTCTTAGCAAGATATAACATGCTTAATGTATATCAGGCAATAAAAAAACTCCCAAAGACCACCGCTGTGGTCTTCAGGTATAGGATTTAAAGAACGAACTCAGTCCGGAAACGTATCACTATCTTCTGTAACGTCCGCTTTCTCTGGTAACATTCTGTTTTTAATATACTGTGAATTCCTGCAGATGAGAGGAAAAATCTCCGAGTTATTCATTATACAACTCGTTGCCGTACGGGCGTCCTCCGGAGACCATGATGAAAATGAAAACGTCTGACGGTCAAGCCATTGAGACAATAATACATTATCAACAGAAGCGCTAAACAGCGCCGCAATAGCCCTGCGTTCAACGGCCTTCTCAGGTTCAATAAACGACAACTCATTATGAAAACGGGTAATAATCGCAATACGGCTGTCAATACGAATATGTCTTTCAAGTAAGACATCGTGCAACTCATCAAGTACAGTCTCTCTCTGGGTATCGTCGAGGCAAGACCACAGGAAATGAATGTTCTCGGCATTTGTGACAACGTCTGGCTCTGCATCACGGAACCATGATGCAAAGATACCCACACTACCTTCCATCCGGATATGCTGCCCCTGAAGTTGCATTTGTTCAAGGATAAAGCGCATGTTCACAGGAAGAACCGTAAAACACTCAATAAGCCTTTCAGAAGAACTAAATACTCCACATGCCAGGGCGTTCAGCTTTTTCTTCAAAATATCAAACTGCTCACCTGACTGATATACGTCATGGAGAAATACTGGACCCATAGCATTCACATCAGACTCAATTATTTTCTCTGACAGTGCTTTTTGACGCTCTCGCACAAATATTAAAAGAGAGGTTGCATTTGTAGCTTCTTTGATGACGTCATACTGACCTTTAACAAAGCTCAGGACAGGTATATTCACCAGAAGACCTAAATCAACAATCCTGCCAACAGCATTTTTGATGTACGGCAGAACATTTTTATCCTTAAGTGCTATAAAGATACTCTCGGCAGTACGTAGATAACGAAGATATGCAGCCAAAGCCAGGTCAAACCGTTCCTCACCAATATGTTCACTGTACGACTCGATACCGGCATAGTTACCATGGAGCACCATGTGAGCAACAGCCTGTGCAGCAAATTCCGCAGGGAAGAGATTCCTCGTCGCCGTATTATTAAGATAATATTGATTTAAAACATTATTATTCCAGTCCGGGCTCAGAACAATTTTTCTGAAATGGATAACGTCCTCAACAACCTGACGATTTTTAAGCGTCATTATTGCAGAGCTAACCTGAGCCCCACCTGTACCATCATTCTTTCCAATTACGTTCTGTACCGCCTTCGATGCAATATTGATATGCCGGATAATTCCCGGATTAAAAAGGTCTATCTGAGGTTGCTCAGCTCCATAGCGTAACATCTCCTCCCGACCGTGATTACCGATATCTAGTGTGCCAATTTTCAGGTTTGACAAGGTCTCTTCATTATTGACAAGGTATTCCACATAAAATACGCCATCTACAAAATTCTCCATTTTATTCAGTAGTGATTCACCGGCCAGAACAGAGTATGAATCAGCTTCCTGCAGCAACGTCTGCGTGGATTCAGCCTCCAATTTTTCTGAATCCTGAATTTCATCAAGTTTACTCACAATAAACGATATTTGCCTTTCGACGAAAGGCTCTAGGGAAGGTGCGAACAAGTTCCTGATATGAGATCATCATATTCATCCGGAGCGCATC
>OKJO01000046.1_pt1 | contig 35036 bp, 34 predicted proteins | sample 1611741 | NCBI WGS metagenome assembly OKJO01 (sample SAMN04436766, study PRJEB24849) | human gut metagenome | biome: human gut; feature: NICU; material: stool | host: Homo sapiens | place: USA: Saint Louis, MO | collected 2011-05-02 | reverse complement strand
CCTCTTTCAGAGTCAACCCGTTATTTCAGGATTTTTTCTCTTCAACCGACCGGGTTGTCTGTGAAGTGATTCACATCTGCCGTGTCGATGGAGGCGCATTATAGGGAGTTCCCGAGCGACCGCAACAGAAAAGTTGCAAAAAAATGACTGACTGCTGTATTCCCCAGCAAAACCCCGCCTTATACCCTTTTACGCACAGAGTTATCCACAATCCATTGACGATCCCGGTGCGATCCCACTAATTGAACACTATACTAGCGGCAAATATTCCTCTCGCAGACCAACCTGATGACGACACAACGACTTCAACGTGACTGGCGTATCCCAACCGCCGGGCTCGCCGTGCTGGTGTTACTTATGGCAGGTTTCGCACTGCATACGCACTGGAATGCATTTATTCAGTGGTGCCTCGCCGCTCAGATCACCCTGCACCGTTATCTGGTGATGTATTTGCTGCAACTTAATAATCATCAGTACAGCGGTGGGCTGTGGTTGTTAACCGGTGCGTTTCTTTATGGTGTACTCCATGCCGTTGGACCAGGACACGGCAAATTTATCGTCGCCACGTATCTCAGCACCAATAAAGAGAGCCAGCTCGCGGCGCGCGTCGTACCGTTTATCGGTAGCCTGATGCAGGGCGTCAGCGCGATCCTCTTTGTCTTTATCCTGGCGGTTGGATTGAACCTCGCGGCAGGGGATATCAGTACCAGCCGTTGGTACGTCGAGAAAATCAGCGCCTTACTGATTGCCGCCTTCGGTGCGTTTATCATTTATCAGGCGCTCAGCAGCCTGCGTCCGCGCAAAATGGCGATTAGCGCCATCAAGCCGCATCATCATAATGAACACTGTGGCTGCGGCCATCACGGCGTAGGGGTGGATCTGGCTAAAAGCGACTGGAAAACCCGTCTGGGCGTGGTGCTGGCCATTGGCGCACGCCCGTGCAGCGGAGCAATTATGATCCTGATGTTCTCGAATGCGCTCGGCATTATTAGCTGGGGAATTGCTGCTGTGATGACAATGTCGCTGGGCACGGCGCTGTCGATTATGGGGCTGTCGCTGGCAGTACGTTACGCGCGTGAACGCACAGTAGCCTGGTTTAGTGGCGGCACTTCCCTGAACTGGGTAATGCCGATGGTCAAAATAGCCGGAGGAGTTGTTCTGATACTGTTCGCAACTATCCTCTTCCTGACGGTGATCCCCGTCAGCGTCAGCGGCGACTATATCGCCGCAGGATGCTAATAAAAGAAAACCCGCCAGCGGCGGGTTTTTTATCACTCGTTAATTCGCGGATGCTGGTCAACCAGGCGAGAACGTTTTTTCTGAAGCTCTTCAATCTCTGCGTCAATATCTTCAATCTTCTGCTCTACGTTATCGTAGTGCTCGCGCAGGATCTCCTTCGCTTCCTGAATATCGGACGCCGCAGGCGTTGCCCCTTTCAGTGGACGGTTCGCCGTCTCCTTCATAGTAATACCGGTAATCAGGCCAATCACCGCAATAACCATCAGATAGTAAGCAGGCATCATCAGGTTCTGCGTGCTCTCCACCAGTGAAGCAGCAAGCGTCGGCGTCAGGCCCGCAATCAGAACGGAGATATTAAAGGCTGCCGCCAGCGCACTGTAGCGAATATGCGTCGGGAACATTGCCGGTAGCGTAGAAGCCATCACCCCGATAAAGCAGTTGAGGATCACCGCCAGCATCAGCAGACCGGCGAAAATCAGCCCCAGCACATTGCTGTTAATCAGAATAAAGGCCGGGATTGCCAGCGCGAACAGTGCGACGCTACCGAGAATAATGAATGGCTTACGGCCAAAGCGATCGCTCAGCAGGCCCATAATCGGCTGCACAAACAGCATGCCTACCATGATGGCGATAATAATCAGCACACCGTGGTCTTCCGAGTAGTGCAGGTTATGCGACAGATAGCTCGGCATGTATGTCAGCAGCATGTAATAGGTCACGTTGGTGGAAATCACCAGACCGATACAGGTCAGCAGGCTGCGCCAGTGTTTGGTCGCAATCTCCTTGAACGACACTTTCGGGCCATCCTGCAACCCTTCACGGTCGCCCTGTTCCAGCTTTTCAACGTGCTGCTGGAACGCAGGCGTCTCTTCCAGGGCGTGACGCAGGTAAAGACCGATGATGCCAAGCGGCAGCGCCAGGAAGAACGGAATACGCCAGCCCCAGTCGAGGAAGTTCTCTTCACCCACTACGGTTGAAATCAGAACCACAACTCCCGCGCCCATGACAAACCCGGCAATCGAACCAAAGTCGAGCCAGCTGCCCATAAAGCCGCGTTTTCGGTCCGGAGAATACTCGGCGACAAAAATCGATGCACCGGTATATTCGCCGCCAACGGAGAAGCCCTGCGCCATCTTACAGATCAACAGCAGGATCGGTGCCCATATACCAATGGTCGCATAGGACGGAATAAGGCCGATACAGAATGTACTTATCGACATGATGACAATAGTAATAGCCAGGATCTTCTGGCGACCATATTTATCACCCAGCATGCCGAAGAACAGGCCACCGAGAGGGCGAATAAGGAAGGGAACAGAGAACGTACCCAGCGCGGCAATCATCTGCAAGCTGGGATCGGCACCGGGGAAGAACACTTTACCAAGCGCATAGGCAACAAAGCCGTAGACACCAAAATCGAACCACTCCATCGCATTACCGAGCGAGGCCGCCGTAATCGCTTTGCGCAGTTTCGCATCATCAATAATGGTGACATCGCGCAGCGTGATGGGTTTTACTTTTTTCCTTCTAAGCATAGCTTTCCTCGTAGACTCAGCCCCGTCCGTTTCACAGCGCATTTGCAAGCTGTGAACCAGAGATCCGCTCCATGCGAATCTCCTTATTCAAGCGTAGCAGGTTTACTTACATTGACGTTTTACCTCAATACAACCGAACCTGTTGACGCCTGTCTGGGCAGTTAAAGACCTTTTTACCCTACCAGCGTTTATATATGTGATCAACTTCACATATATTTTTCCGGTTCGTAAGTTGGCTTCAGGTTTTGTCAATTCACGATAAATAAGGTCATTCTCACCCCCTTTATCAAGCACATCTTAACACCCGTTATTATTCCTCTTAAAACAAAAAACAATCACATTTCTTCACATCGAATTTACACAAAATTTAATTATTAACAGCGGGCATTCCTGTTTACATTCAATATGTGACACAGATAACTAAAACAGTGTTTTATTTTCATTGAATCGCAATTCCAAAGATCGCATGATAAACCCGAACACAATATCCCAGCGGCTTTCAAATGAAGGAATGCTAAGCACCTGAATTTCGCTTTACAGCATAAGTAACGAATAGATTGGTCTTCAAAAAAGGCAATCATTTGAATTTGTTGATCTATTTTTTGAGATTTCCGCCAGCCACGCGGGCGAGATGTGAGGGTTAATGATGAAGATTAAAGCAACAATAGAACGCATCCCGGGCGGGATGATGCTGGTCCCGCTGGTACTTGGCGCGATATTAAATACGCTGGCCCCGAATACCGGTGCTTATTTTGGCGGTTTTACAAAAGGTATGATCACCGGAACGGTGCCGATTCTGGCAGTCTGGTTCTTTTGCATCGGCGCATCTATTAATTTACGTGCAACTGGTACGGTATTACGTAAATCAGGGACGCTGGTCATTACTAAAATTGCGGTCGCCTGGGTCGTTGCCATGATCTGCGCGATGTTCATTCCGGAGAATGGCATACAGACCGGATTCTTCGCCGGATTATCCGTTCTGGCCATTGTTTCAGCAATGGATATGACCAACGGCGGTCTCTATGCCAGCCTGATGAATCAATATGGCACCAAAGAAGAATCAGGCGCGTTCGTGCTGATGTCCCTGGAGTCGGGTCCGCTGATGACCATGCTGATTCTGGGTTCTGCCGGCCTTGCCTCCTTTGAACCCCACCATTTTGTCGGGGCGATCCTGCCGTTCCTGATTGGTTTTGCGCTAGGCAACCTCGATCACGATCTGCGCGATTTCTTCAGCAAAGCCACCCCGGTACTGATCCCGTTCTTCGGCTTCGCGTTGGGCAATACCATCAATCTGAACGTGATTCTGGAAACCGGCCTGCTGGGTATTGTGCTGGGTGTTGCCGTCATCGTCATCACGGGTATTCCGCTAATTATTGCAGACCGCGTCATCGGGGGCGGTAACGGAACCGCAGGTGTGGCCGCCTCGTCGGCCGCAGGCGCTGCGGTAGCTAACCCGGTGATTATCGCCCAGATTAACCCGGCCTTTGAACCGGTGGCGGCTTCCGCCACGGCCCTGGTTGCCGCCAGCGTGATTGTGACGGCGATTCTGGTCCCGATCATCACGGCGCTGTACGCCAGACGTTTTGGACAGGTTCCGGAAACCCAGGCAGAGCCGAAAGCGGTAGAAATGCACCACTAAGTCGTTCGCCCCCTCCTTAAAAAGAGGGGGCAATCACGCACTAAATATCTCTTCCATCATGCCATCCACCAGCCGTTTTGCCGAACAGAGTCTCGGCATACCCAGCGCGACCGTTTGCCAGCTCTGCGTCACTGACCAGCTCACCGGATGTTTATCCGCCTGACACCAGTCCCCCAGCCAGCCAAGCATATCTTTATAATCCATCAGACCAGGAGAAGCGGGCGTCGTCAGCCACTGATGGTAAAAATGCCGGGTGGTGGGAGAAGCGTTAATCCCCTGTGCCAGATAGTTTGCGGCCATGCTGCGCAGGTTATCTTTCAGCATGGCCGCCACATCACTATTCGCCAGACGACAGGCATCGCCAAACGCGCCCCAGCGCAACTCTTCCAGCACGATAAAGCAGCGGCCAGCCAGCGACCAGCCTTCATACTGCCCGGCTCGCCAGCGGGTAAAAATTTGCTCGCTGTGCTCACCCGCCTGAACCGTAAGGCCGCGCTGCGCGAGCGCTTTCTCTTTATAGGCGGCACGCTGGTTGAAATGTGCGGAGAGCGCCTCGTACTGTTGCAACAATCCGGAAGGTTGAGGGAGGCGTGGATTAACCTGCTGGCGCAGGGCTACCAGCTTGTCGGACATGCGGGTCAGCGCCAGGTGTCCGGGGTCGAGCATACCGGCCAGTTTCTCCGCCATTGCCCATGGCCGCAACCGGGTCTGCGTAACGATCTCCTGCGTCAAACGCTCACGAAATTGCAGTTGCTGTGGCCCCAGGAGGGTGTGACGAGCAGCATCCGCCCCCTGGACCAAATCGACCATAAATTTTGGATGAATACACTCCAGCGTCCGCCCGGGACCGTCCAGTAGCTGTGTTGTCATGGTTGCTCTGCCGCGAATAAGGTTTGAATATCATCGCGTAACAGTCGGGTATCTTCCTGAATCCACGCCGCTGTGGTCATACTTTGCTTCAACAACTGGCTAAGCGCCCGGGTTGAATGCTCATTCTGCTGCCGCACGGCAAGGCTATCACGCAAGCTTTCCTGTAACCCGGTCAGGCGCAACGAAAACTCTGCAAAAAACGTTGCCATACCTGCCGTAACAGAGACATCGACCTGCGCGGCCAAAGCTTTACGTATTTGATCGCAAAACTGATCGGTATGCTGCGTAAATTTGCCATGAAGCTGAGCGATATCGATGACATATCGGGTGCGCGTCTCCACATACGCTTCCCAGCCCCAGCCGGGATGATTGAGCCAGCGCGAGACGGTATTACGTACGCTGCCCGCCCCTGCAGGCTGACTGGCGGGAGGGGTGTCCTGCACAATGGCATCATTAAATAAGCCGCGCGTATTGAAGTTAAGCTGGTTTGCCTGAAACGCCGGAAAGCTAATCCGCGCCCGAAAGCCGGCATGACTGAGCTGTTCCTTAATTTGCATCTCGATGGGGCGCATCGCCTCATTCAACGATCGGGCGAGCGTAGACTCCAGCTGATCGAAGCGTAACGCCAGCTCCCGGCTAATTCTGCTCTGCGCATTCAGCAAAATCTGCTCGCATGACGATCGGATCTTGCTCAGGACAATCTGTGCCTGCCCTTCATCGTCAAGCACCAGCTGCTGGTGCTCATCCGTGTCGTCTGTACGCATGCTGGATGGCTCGCGCCCGGCTAAATCAAGAATTAACGGGCGGCTAAACATGTCGTCCAGCGCCTGGTGAAGTTCACCTTTCTGACTAAGCAGAAATGTATCCGCTGCGTTGAGCGCCTCTTCAACTTCATGCTGGACCTCATCGCTCACTACGCTCTGCCGCTGACGCAGCATCGCCATGTCCTCTTCCAGGCGCTTAATATTCCGCTCCAGCTCATCAAAGGCGACCGTCAGTCCCTGATGGCGAAAATCCAGGTATTCTCTGGCATTTTGCGCATAGTTCAGCAGCTTATGCGATGCCGACCGCAGGGCGAACAGCGAGGCGTTGGCGTAAGCCGCGTAAATCAGCTTGCGGATGGGCTGTTCGAACAGCGAATCCTCCCACAGCAGATCCGCCGCATGGCGAATATGGTCACTATCGTCGAGATCGGCCGTACGCCAGCGGCGGCCCAGCGCGGCCTCGGCAAAATCCTGCACCCAACGCTGATCCTGATGATCGGGAAGCCGCCCATGGGTGTTCATCTCATAGCGGGCGCGGTTTGCCAGGTAGGCCCACATGGAAGAGACCGGGTAAATTTGTCCCGGAGAAATATTCCCTTTCATCAGCGTGCCGGAAATCATCGCCCGTACCTGCTCTTCATCGTCGCTGTTACGATCTTTCTGATCGAATTTATTGACCAGGGCGTAAAGCGGCACGGATTTCCCCGCCGCCGAAATTGCCTGACGAACCTCAGCATCAGAAATGGATTTAAGCTGGGTATAATCCATCACCGCCAGCACGGCGGAGGCGCGCGCCAGCTGCTCGCTGAGCATTTTTTGCAGGTGCGGCTGACCGGCCTCGTTCGGCCCCGGCGTGTCGAGCAGCGTCAGTTGCCCCAGGTGCGCATCCAGACCGGCGAGGTGCACAAATTCCACCTCAATCACCGGAATATGTTCAATCGCGGCGTACTCAGAAAAAGGAAACTCCACGCCCAGCGCCTGAGAAAGCCGCACCAGATCGTTCAGGCTTTTCAGACAATGAAAGATGGGCTCCGCGCCCAGGTGATGTTTTCCGAACGCCTCACCTCTTTCGATGCGCTCCAGCAGCGTATTCATGTCCTTGTCGATTTCCAGACGCCGCGCCAGCTTGCCGCGATCTTTATCGCACAATTTCGTCTGCAACTGGGAAATCAGGGTATCAATGGGCGCAACGTGCAAAAAATGCAGCACCGGCTCCTTCTGGCCCGGCGTATGGCGGATCAGCGTGGGCAGCGCCGTCATCGGACGATTGCGGTTCGGCAGCACTTCCGTACCCACAATCGCATTAATGGTGGTCGATTTTCCCGCTTTCATGGTACCCACAATCGCCAGCACCATTTCGAGGCGGGTTATTTTGCGTAATTCGTTATTCAGCAACGCCTGCTGAGCGTCGACACCCCGCGCGCTAAAATGTAATGGCAAAACGTTGTTATTAACGCCGCTCATGGCAGCGGCTGTGCTATCCAGCTTTGCAATCGGCATTGATTTTAATGAATCAAGATTGTTCAGAGCCAGCTGTAACAAACGTTCGGCTTCCTGGCTTAATTCAAATATGGTCTGTGTGTGCATGATAAAAGCCTTCCCTTAACGCAAATTTATTACTTTTATTAAGCCACGTTTTTTTAATTATACTGTTCAGGCTTATATGATCACGTATGGAAAACATGTTCATTTAATACAAGTAACTGAAGATAATGAGAATTTAAATCTCACCCTTCTAATACGTGTAAAACATCCCTCTGGTCAGAAGACCAAAAGTAAATAGACAAAACGCATTTTCAGGAAACATCAGGAGATATCATCGTTATTTACCCACCAAAAAAGAGAGGTATTCCCTGACACCAAAAGATGTATAGCATCAGAAAGGATAGATAAATAACGGCTTGTTCCTTCACCTTATCCGAAATGGCACAGCGTAGCAATTTGCTGTAATAAAATATTCGATATATTTATCATCATAACGATCACTGCCGTGCAGGGCATAAGCTTCCCTTAATTCACTGACAGTTCGTGTCATCTTTTACGCATTTTTGCGCTATTTTTCTAAAACAATATCACCGACAAAAGTGGGGATTTGCGTTATACTCGCTGCCTTTTTCGGCACACTGCCGTCATTTAGCTGGCGTTTTCCAGCGTGTTAACACTTTTGAGGATACCAACATGCAACTTCCACACTGCCCGAAATGCAATTCTGAATACACCTATGAAGACAATGGCATGTTCGTTTGCCCGGAATGCGCCCATGAATGGAACGATGCGGAGCCTGCGCAGGACAGCGATACGCTGATTGTGAAAGACGCGAACGGCAACCTGCTGTCAGACGGCGACAGCGTTACCGTTGTGAAAGATCTGAAGGTAAAAGGCAGTTCTTCCATGCTGAAGATTGGTACCAAAGTGAAAAACATCCGTCTTGTTGAAGGCGATCATAATATCGATTGCAAAATTGACGGCTTCGGTCCGATGAAACTGAAATCTGAGTTCGTGAAAAAGAACTGATTGACCCGCCCGGTGACGCTTCGCTTACCGGGCGTTCGGGAACTACACTTAACGGGCTTTTCTTACGTGAGGTAAAGATTATGCCGTTAAGTCCCTACATCTCTTTCGCCGGCAACTGTGCGGAGGCCACCGCCTTCTATCAGCAGGCCGTCGGCGCAGAACTCCTCTACAAAATCACCTTCGGCGAAATGCCTAAAGACGAAAACAGCGAAGAAGGCTGTCCGTCCGGCATGAACTTCCCGGATACCGCCATCGCCCACTCTAACGTCCGCATCGCGGGCAGCGACATTATGATGAGCGACGGGATACCGCCTGGCAGCAGCGCGCAATACGCGGGTTTCACACTGGTGCTCGACACCCAGGATGTGTCGGAAGGCAAGCGCTGGTTCGACAACCTCGCCGATGGCGGCAATATTGAAATGGCCTGGCAGGAGACCTTCTGGGCGCACGGATTCGGCACTGTGACCGACAAATACGGCGTGCCGTGGATGATTAACGTCGTTAAATCGTAGGCTGGATAAGCGCAGCGCATCCGGCAACAGCGTCCGGTGGCGCTGCGCTGGCCGGGCCTACGGTGATTGTCATCAAATCCCCCTCAACTCTTCAAACTCCCGCAACCAACACTTAACCTGAATGTCATATTGATACGCCAGCATGAGGCCACATTTATCGTGAGGCCCAGCACATGCAAACTGTCATTCGCGTCGAGAAACTGAGCAAAACCTTCCATCACAACAAGGCGCTGCATGCCGTTGATCTGACCGTCCAGCAGGGCGAAATGGTGGCGCTGCTGGGGCCATCCGGTTCAGGAAAATCCACCCTTCTTCGTCACTTAAGCGGCCTCATTACCTGTGACAAAACGCCGGAAAGCCGCGTCGAGCTGCTGGGTAACACCGTGCAACATGCGGGGCGTCTGGCGAGCGATATTCGCAAAAGCCGCGCGCAGACGGGCTATATCTTTCAGCAGTTCAACCTTGTGAACCGCCTGACGGTGCTCGAGAACGTGCTGATTGGCGCGCTCGGCAGCACCCCGTTCTGGCGCACCTGCCTGCGCTGGTTCTCCCCTTCCCAGAAACAAGAAGCCTTACAGGCGCTGACCCGCGTCGGCATGGCGCATTTTGCCCACCAGCGCGTCTCAACGCTCTCCGGCGGACAGCAGCAGCGCGTCGCCATCGCCCGCGCCCTGATGCAGAAAGCCAAAATCATTCTGGCCGATGAGCCTATCGCCTCGCTGGATCCGGAATCGGCCCGCATCGTGATGGAAACCCTGCGCGACATCAACCAGAACGACGGCATCACCGTGGTGGTGACGCTGCATCAGGTGGATTACGCCCTGCGCTACTGCGAGCGCATCGTCGCCCTGCGTCAGGGCCACGTGTTCTTCGATGGCGCCAGCCATCAGTTTGATAACGAACGTTTTGATCATCTCTACCGCAGCGTAAACCGCGTCGAAGAACGCGCGCAGGCTGCTTAACGCCCCGATAACGAGGAATGGAAATGAACTACAAAGCCGTTGCCGCGCTGGCCTTCACCAGCATGTTCAGCATCAGCACCCTGTTAAGCCCGGCCTGGGCAGAGGAACAGGAAAAAGCGTTGAACTTTGGCATCATTTCAACGGAATCACAGCAAAACCTGAAGCCGCAGTGGGAACCGTTCCTGAAAGATATGGAAACCAAACTGGGGATCAAAGTGAACGCCTTCTTCGCCCCGGACTACGCGGGCATTATCCAGGGAATGCGCTTCAACAAAGTCGACATCGCGTGGTACGGCAACCTCTCTGCCATGGAAGCGGTAGATCGCGCCAACGGCCAGGTCTTTGCCCAGACCGTTGCAGCAGACGGCTCCCCGGGCTACTGGAGCGTGCTGATCGTTAACAAAGACAGCCCGATCAACAACCTCAACGATATGCTCGCCAAACGCAAAGAGCTGACCTTTGGTAACGGCGACCCGAATTCTACGTCCGGCTTCCTCGTCCCGGGTTACTACGTCTTCGCGAAAAACAACATCTCCGCCAGCGACTTCAAGCGCACGGTCAACGCCAGCCACGAAACCAACGCCCTGGCCGTAGCGAACAAGCAGGTAGACGTTGCCACCAACAACACTGAAAACCTCGACAAGCTGAAGACCTCCGCGCCGGACAAGCTGAAAGCGCTGAAGGTGATCTGGAAATCGCCATTGATCCCGGGCGACCCGATTGTGTGGCGTAAAAACCTCTCCGAAAGCACCAAAGACAAGGTCTACGACTTCTTTATGAACTACGGCAAAACGCCGGAAGAGAAAGCGGTGCTGGCGCACCTGGGCTGGGCACCGTTCCGCGCGTCCAGCGATTTGCAGCTGGTGCCGATTCGCCAGCTGGCGCTGTTTAAACAGATGCAGGGCGTGAAGGACAACAAAGGTCTGAAGGAAGAAGAGAAAACCAGCAAAGTGTCGGAAATTCAGGCGCAGCTGGACGATCTCGACCGCCTGACCGCCGCGCTCGGGGCGATGACCAGCGTGAATAAAGCGGTGCAGTAACTCAAGTCCCCTCTCCCACAGGGAGAGGGAGAACAGATTAAGGAGCCAACATGCAAACCATCACCCTCCCGCCGCCAAAGCGCAGCTGGTTCTCGCTCATAAGCTGGGCCGTTCTGCTGGCGGTGCTCGTTATCTCCTGGAAGGGCGCGGAGATGGATCCGCTGCTGCTCTTCAGGGACTCGGGCAACATGGCGACCTTCGCCGCCGACTTCTTCCCACCTGACTTCAGCCAGTGGCAGGACTACCTCAGTGAAATGGCCACCACCCTGCAAATCGCCGTCTGGGGCACCGCCCTCGCCGTGATCCTCTCCATTCCGTTTGGCCTGATGAGCGCCGAAAACATCGTGCCGTGGTGGATCTACCAGCCGATGCGTCGCCTGATGGACGCCTGTCGCGCCATCAACGAAATGGTCTTTGCGATGCTGTTCGTGGTCGCCGTCGGCCTGGGTCCGTTCGCTGGCGTGATGGCGCTGTTCATCCACACCACCGGCGTACTCTCCAAGCTGCTCTCCGAAGCGGTTGAAGCCATCGAGCCCGGCCCGGTGGAAGGCATCCGCGCAACCGGCGCGAACAAAATCGAAGAGATCCTCTACGGCGTCCTGCCGCAGGTCATGCCGCTGCTCATCTCCTATTCGCTATACCGCTTCGAGTCCAACGTTCGCTCCGCCACCGTGGTCGGCATGGTGGGCGCAGGCGGTATTGGCGTCACCCTGTGGGAAGCGATTCGCGGTTTCCAGTTCCAGCAAACCTGCGCATTGATGGTGCTTATCATCGTCACCGTCAGCCTGCTGGATTTCCTCTCTCAACGCTTGCGTAAGCACTTCATCTGAGAAGCGAGGCTTTGATTGGTATGCACTTATCCAGACATCCGACCAGTTACCCTACCCGCTGGCAAGAGATTGCGGCAAAGCTCGAAGTGGAGCTGCGCACGCACTATCGGTGCGGCGACTACCTGCCTGCCGAGCAGCAGCTTGCCGACCGCTACGAAGTGAATCGCCACACCCTGCGTCGCGCCATCGATCAGCTGGTGGAACGCGGCTGGGTCCAGCGTCGTCAGGGCGTCGGCGTGCTGGTGCTGATGCGTCCGTTTGACTACCCGCTCAATGCTCAGGCGCGTTTTAGCCAGAACCTGCTCGATCAGGGCAGCCACCCCACCAGCGAAAAGCTGCTGTCTGTCCTGCGCCCGGCCTCCCGCCACGTAGCGGACGCGCTGGGGATTCAGGAGGGCGACAACGTCGTTCACCTGCGCACGTTGCGCCGGGTGAACGGCGTGGCGGTCTGTCAGATCGACCACTACTTCGCGGACCTCTCCCTCTGGCCCGTGCTGCAACATTTCGCCAGCGGTTCCCTGCATGATTTTCTTCAGGAGGCGACGGGTATCGCGCTCAAACGCACCCAGACGCGCATCAGCGCCCGCCGCGCGCAGTCTAAAGAGAGCAAGGTGCTGGAGATCCCCAACATGGCCCCGCTGCTCTGCGTGCGCACCCTCAACCACCGTGACGGCGACGTCAACGCAACGGAATACTCCGTCAGCCTGACCCGCGCCGACATGATTGAATTTACCATGGAGCACTGAATGCACTTCGACACCTCCACTCGTCAGCGCTGGATGCGCGTGCTGGCCCACAGCCAGCCTGCTGCGCTGGCTGCCCGCATGAACGCGCTCGGCCTGACGCCGGACTACGACACGATCCGCGCGCCGGAGATCGGCCTGGTGCAGATCCAGGCACGCATGGGCGGCACCGGCGAGCGCTTCTTCGCCGGCGATGCCACCCTCACCCGCGCGGTGATCCGCCTGAGCAGCGGCACGCTGGGCTACGGCTACGTACTTGGACGCGACAAAACGCACGCCGAGCGCTGCGCGGTTATCGACGCGCTTTTACAGGAACAGCCGCATTTTCAGACCTTAATGGAAACCCTTATTGCCCCGCTGGAAGCTGACCGCGCCGCACGCCTTGCCGCGCGTCAGGCCGAAGTGAATACCAGCCGGGTCGACTTCTTTACGCTCGTTCGCGGAGACAACGCATGACGCTTCAACCTGCCTTTACCCTGGCCGTCCAGGATGCCCAACAGAGTTTCCGTCGCCTGCTGAAAGCCATGAGCGAGCCCGGCGTGATCGTCTCGCTGCACCAGCTTTCGCAGGGCTGGCTGCCGTTGAATCTCGCCTCTACCAGCGTGCTGCTGACGCTGGCGGACAACGACACGCCGGTATGGCTGTCAGGGGCATTGCTGAACGATATCGCCAGCCAGAACCTGCGCTTTCATACCAACGCGCCGCTGGTCGAGCAGCCCCAGCAGGCGGTCTTCGCCGTGGCAGACGAGCAAATCAGCCACGAGCAGCTTAACGCCCTGAGCGAAGGCAGCGCCGTCGCACCGGAAACTAGCGCCACGCTGATCCTGCAAGTCTCCAGCCTGAGCGGTGGTCGCATGCTTCGCCTGACGGGTGCAGGCATCGCCGACGAGCGGATGGTCGCCCCCCAGCTGCCGGAGTGCATCATCCATGAGCTGACCGAGCGTCCGCATCCGTTCCCGCTCGGCATTGACCTGCTCCTGACCTGCGGCGAGCGCCTGCTGGCGATCCCGCGAACTACCCACGTGGAGGTGTGCTGATGTACGTTGCCGTCAAAGGGGGCGAGAAGGCGATCGCCGCCGCCCATGCCTTGCAGGCGCACAGACGCCGGGGGGATGACGCTCTTCCCGAGCTGAGCGTCGCCCAGATTGAACAGCAGTTAAACCTGGCCGTCGACCGCGTGATGACCGAAGGCGGCATCGCGGACCGTGAGCTGGCGGCACTGGCGCTGAAACAGGCCAGCGGCGATAACGTGGAAGCCATCTTCCTGCTGCGCGCTTACCGCACAACGCTTGCGAAGCTGGCGGTGAGCGAGCCGGTAAATACGGCGGAAATGCGTTTAGAGCGCCGTATTTCTGCGGTGTATAAAGATATTCCTGGCGGCCAGCTGCTTGGCCCCACCTACGACTACACCCATCGTCTGATGGACTTCGCTCTGCTGGCAAACGGTGAAACACCGCAGCTCAGCGCCTCTGATGCTGAACAAGACGCCTCCCCGCACGTCTTTAGCCTGCTGGCAAACCAGGGGCTGGCGAAGGCGGAAGAAGACACCGGCAGCACGCCGGATGACATCACCCGCACGCCGCCGGTCTATCCCTGTTCGCGCTCGTCCCGTCTGCAACAGCTGATGCGCGGCGACGAAGGCTATCTGCTGGCGCTGGCCTACTCCACGCAGCGCGGCTACGGGCGCAACCACCCGTTCGCGGCAGAGATCCGCAGCGGCTATCTCGATGTCGAAATTGTGCCAGAAGAGCTGGGGTTTGCGGTGAACATCGGCGAACTGCTGATGACCGAGTGCGAAATGGTCAACGGTTTTGTCGCGCCAGAGAATGAAGATCCACACTTTACCCGCGGCTACGGGCTGGTGTATGGCCTGAGCGAGCGCAAGGCGATGGCGATGGCGCTGGTTGACCGTGCGCTCCAGGCGCCGGACTACGGCGAGCATATTGCAGGCCCGGCACAGGACGAAGAGTTCGTGCTGGCCCACGCGGATAACGTTGAGGCCGCGGGCTTTGTCTCGCACCTCAAGCTGCCGCACTACGTCGATTTCCAGGCCGAACTGGAACTGCTGAAACGCCTGCAACGGGAGCGCGCCAATGGCTAACTTAAGCGGCTACAACTTTGCCTATCTGGACGAGCAAACTAAACGCATGATCCGCCGCGCCATCCTTAAGGCTGTGGCGATCCCCGGCTACCAGGTGCCGTTCGGCGGCCGCGAAATGCCGATGCCCTACGGCTGGGGCACCGGCGGTATTCAAATCACCGCCAGCGTGATTGGCGAAGCGGACGTGCTGAAGGTCATCGACCAGGGGGCAGACGACACCACCAACGCCGTGTCGATCCGCAACTTCTTCAGGCGCGTAACGGGCGTCAACACCACTGAAAAAACCGAAGACGCGACGCTGATCCAGACCCGTCACCGCATCCCGGAAACCCCGCTGACGGAAGATCAGATTTTGATTTTCCAGGTGCCGATCCCGGAGCCGCTGCGCTTTATCGAGCCGCGGGAAACCGAAACCCGCACCATGCACGCCCTGGAAGAGTACGGGATCATGCAGGTCAAACTGTATGAGGACATCGCCCGCTTCGGCCATATCGCCACCACCTACGCCTACCCGGTGAAGGTGAACGGCCGCTACGTGATGGACCCGTCGCCGATCCCGAAATTCGATAACCCGAAGATGGACATGATGCCCGCCCTGCAACTTTTTGGTGCCGGACGTGAAAAACGCATCTACGCCGTACCGCCGTTTACCCGCGTAGAGAGCCTGGATTTCGACGATCACCCGTTTACGGTGCAGGAGTGGGACGAGCCGTGCGCCATCTGCGGATCCAAACACAGCTATCTGGATGAAGTGGTGCTGGACGACACGGGCAAACGGATGTTTGTCTGCTCCGACACCGATTACTGCCGCCAACAGAGCGAGGCGAACAGCCAATGAAACCGCTGCTTTCGGTTAACAACCTGACTCACCTTTATGCGCCGGGCAAAGGCTTTAGCGACGTGTCGTTTGAGCTGTGGCCGGGCGAAGTGCTGGGCATTGTCGGCGAGTCCGGCTCCGGTAAAACCACCCTGCTGAAGTCCATCTCCGCGCGCCTGACGCCGCAGAATGGCGACATTTTGTATGAGGGCGCATCGCTGTACGGCATGAGCGAAGCCGAGCGCCGCCGCCTGCTGCGCACCGAGTGGGGCGTGGTGCATCAGCACCCGATGGACGGCCTGCGCCGTCAGGTGTCAGCGGGGGGCAACATCGGTGAACGGCTGATGGCCACCGGCGCACGCCACTACGGCAATATCCGCGCCACGGCGCAGCACTGGCTGGAGGAAGTTGAAATCCCCGCCTCGCGCATCGACGACCTGCCGACCACCTTCTCCGGCGGCATGCAGCAACGTTTACAGATTGCCCGCAATCTCGTCACCCATCCGAAGCTGGTGTTTATGGACGAACCGACCGGCGGGCTGGACGTATCCGTGCAGGCGCGCCTGCTCGACCTGCTGCGCGGCCTGGTGGTGGAGCTGAACCTGGCGGTGGTGATTGTCACCCATGATTTAGGCGTCGCGCGCCTGCTGGCGGACCGTCTTCTGGTGATGAAGCAGGGTCAGGTGGTGGAAAGTGGGTTAACCGACCGGGTGCTCGACGATCCCCATCATCCGTACACCCAGCTGCTGGTGTCGTCCGTATTGCAGAACTGAGGGCGCTGTTGCCGGGTGGCGCTGCGCTTACCCGGCCTACGAACAGCGCACCTGTAGGCCGGGTAAGGCGAAGCCACCACCCGGCAAAACGAACACCGCACCCGTAGGCCGGGTAAGGCGAAGCCGCCACCCGGCAAAACGAATCGCGAGGCAAAAATGATCCACGTTGAAAATGTCAGTAAAACCTTTGTGCTCCACCAGCAAAACGGTGTCCGCCTGCCGGTACTGCAAAATGCCTCATTAGAGGTCAGCAACGGCGAATGCGTGGTGCTGCATGGCCATTCCGGCAGCGGAAAATCCACCCTGCTGCGCTCCCTGTATGCCAACTACCTGCCGGACGAAGGCCATATTCATATCCGCCATAACAATGAATGGGTCGATCTGGTCCAGGCTCCCGCGCGCAAGGTGCTGGAAGTACGCCGCTCGACGATCGGCTGGGTCAGCCAGTTCCTGCGGGTGATCCCGCGGATCTCTGCCCTGGACGTGGTCATGCAGCCCCTGCTGGATCTCGGCGTGCCGCGCGAAACCTGCGCCGCTAAAGCCGCCAGCCTGCTGACGCGTCTCAACGTACCGGAGCGTCTGTGGCACCTCGCCCCGTCGACCTTTTCCGGCGGCGAACAGCAGCGCGTGAACATCGCCCGCGGCTTTATCGTCGATTACCCGATTTTACTCCTGGATGAACCCACCGCCTCGCTCGACAGTAAGAACAGCGCAGCGGTGATGGAACTGATCGAACAGGCCAAAGCGCGCGGCGCGGCGATCGTCGGGATCTTCCACGACGACGCCGTACGCCATCGCGTGGCGGACAGACTGCACCCGATGGGGACAAACGTATGATTATCAATAACGTCAGGCTGGTGCTGGAAAATGAGGTCGTGAACGGCTCGGTTGAGGTCCGGGACGGTGTCATCCGCGCCTTTGCTGAAACCCGGAGCCGCTCACCGGACGCGATGGACGGCGAAGGCGGCTGGCTGCTACCGGGGCTGATTGAGCTGCATACCGATAATCTCGATAAATTCTTCACGCCCCGCCCGAAGGTCGACTGGCCCGCGCATTCAGCGATGAGCAGCCACGACGCGCTGATGGTCGCCAGCGGCATCACCACCGTGCTGGACGCGGTGGCGATCGGCGACGTGCGCGACGGCGGCGATCGGCTGGAGAACCTGGAGAAGATGATCAACGCCGTGGAGGAGACGCAAAAGCGCGGCCTCAACCGCGCCGAGCACCGCCTGCACCTGCGCTGCGAGCTGCCGCACCACACCACCCTGCCGCTGTTTGAGAAGCTGGTGGGCCGCGAGCCGGTCTCGCTGGTTTCCCTGATGGATCACTCGCCGGGGCAGCGCCAGTTCGCCAACATTGAAAAGTATCGCGAATACTATCAGGGCAAATACGCGCTCAACGACGCGGAGATGGCGCGCTACGAAGAAGAGCAGCTCCAGCTTGCGGCCCAGTGGTCGCAGCCGAATCGCCTCTCCATTGCCGCTATGTGCCGGGACCGTAATATTGCCCTGGCCAGCCATGATGATGCCACGCACGACCATGTTCGCGAATCCCACCAGCTTGGGAGCGTGATCGCCGAATTTCCCACCACGTTCGAGGCGGCAGAGGCATCGCGTAAGCATGGCATGAACGTGCTAATGGGTGCGCCGAACATCGTGCGCGGCGGATCACACTCCGGCAACGTGGCGGCAAGCAAGCTCGCCTCCCTCGGCCTGCTGGATATCCTCTCATCTGACTATTACCCCGCCAGCCTGCTGGACGCGGCCTTCCGCGTCGCGGACGACGAAGGCAATAGCTTCACGCTGCCGCAGGCGATTCGCCTGGTGACGAAAAACCCGGCCACCGCGCTCAATCTTCACGATCGCGGGGAAATCGCCGAGGGGAAACGGGCCGATCTGGTGCTGGCGCACCGTAAGGGCGAGCACATTCATATCGACCACGTCTGGCGTCAGGGAAAAAGGGTGTTCTGATGGGAAGACTCATCTGGTTAATGGGCCCGTCCGGCTCCGGGAAGGACAGCCTGCTGTCGGCGTTACGGCAGCGGGAACACTCACAGCTGCTGGTGGCGCACCGCTATATCACGCGCGATGCCAACGCCGGAAGCGAAAACCATATCGCCCTGAGCGAGCAGGAGTTTTTTACCCGCGCCGGACAAAACTTGCTGGCGCTAAGCTGGCATGCCAACGGTTACTACTATGGCGTCGGCATTGAGATCGACCTCTGGCTGCACGCGGGGTTCGACGTGCTGGTTAACGGCTCACGGGCGCATCTCCCGCAGGCTCACGCCCGGTACGAAGCGGCGCTGCTCCCGGTCTGTTTGCAGGTTTCCCCGGAGGTTCTGCGTAGCCGGCTGCAAAAGCGGGGGCGCGAAAACGCGCGCGAGATCGACCAGCGGCTGGAACGTGCGGCGCGCTACACCCCGTCGGGTTGCCATCTCCTCAATAACGACGGAAGTTTGCTACAGTCAGTCGAGACCTTTCTATCGCTTATTCGCCAGAAGGAGAAACAGCATGCCTGACTGCCAGCTTCGCCCCGCCACCGCCGACGATGCGCCGATCGTTTACGCTCTGATCTGCGAACTTAAGCAGGCCGAGTTCGATCATCAGGCGTTTCACGCCGGGTATCTGGCCAACTTGCAGGATCACAATATGCGCTACCAGCTGGCCGAGCTGGACGGGAAGATCATCGGGATGATCGGCCTGCACATGCAGTTTCACCTGCACCACGCCCGCTGGATCGGCGAGATCCAGGAGCTGGTGGTGATGCCGCAGGCGCGCGGATTGAAAGTGGGTAGCCAGTTGCTGGCCTGGGCAGAGGAGATCGCACGCCAGGCAGGCGCCGAGCTGACCGAGCTTTCCACCAGCGTGAAGCGCGTGGACGCGCACCGTTTTTATGTTCGTGAAGGGTATACGCAAAGCCATTTCCGCTTCACCAAACCGCTGTAGAGGTGCGTTATGAGTCTGACGATCACGCTAACAGGAACGGGAGGGGCGCAGCTGGTGCCGGTGTTTGGCTGCGACTGCGCGGCGTGCCGACGGGCGCGTTTACAGGAAAATTATCGCCGTCGCCCCTGCAGCGCGGCGGTGAAATTCAACGATGCGGTCACCTTGCTGGACGCGGGTATTCCACACCTGATGGACGACTGGCCCGCAGGGAGTTTCAGGCAGTTTTTGCTTACCCATTATCATATGGATCACGTTCAGGGGCTGTTTCCTCTGCGCTGGGGCGTGGGGGCGACCATTCCGGTTTACGGTCCGCCGGACGACGCAGGCTGTGACGACCTGTTCAAACATCCGGGCCTTCTGGATTTCAGCCACACGGTGGAGCCGTTTGTGACGTTTGAACTTCAGGGCTTGCGGGTCACGCCGCTGCCGCTCAACCATTCAAAACTCACATTTGGCTATCTGCTGGAGTCCGCCCACAGTCGCGTGGCGTGGCTTTCTGATACCGCCGGGCTACCGGATAAAACGGTGACATTTCTGCTAAATAATCAGCCGCAGGCGATGATTATTGACTGTAGCCATGAACCGCGCCAGGAGACGCCGCGCAACCACTGTGATTTGAATACGGTGATTGCGCTGAACGAGGTGATTGGCTGTCCGCAGGTGATCCTGACGCATATCAGCCATCAGTTTGACGTCTGGATGATGGATAACCCGCTGCCGTCCGGCATTGAAGCGGGGTATGACGGGATGGTGCTGGTGCTGGATTAGGTTTTGCCGGGTGGCGGCTGCGCCTTACCCGGCCTACGCGTTGCGATACCGGGGTTTACCACCGATCGTAATCATCCTCTAACCGGCGCTCATCCTCCTCTAACCGACGCCGGTCGTCATCCAGCTGCCGCTGACGCTCGTCTAAGCGCTGGCGTCGGTCTTCTAACTGCCGGCGACGATCGTCGTACTGACGGCTGTCGGTTTGACGGCTGCGATCGTAACGATCGTCGTCATCGTCATTACGGCTGCTGCCGGGGTTATAGGCGTCGTTGATCGCCTGCTGAATATTGCCAATAGCATCATCAATCACATCGGCATGCGCCAGTTGGCTGGTTAAAGTCAGCAGACCCAATAACAGAGCGGTAGAGTAACGTTTCATAAGGCCAGACTCGCAGGTGAACTGGCCTTAAAGTAATGACTGGCTGTTAGCGGGAGTAGCGGAGGAATCTCAAATTACCATCACCTTGCGCAGCGCCTGCGCCAGCTGTGCGCGGGTGAACGGTTTTCGCAGTAACGGAACGTCCGGCAGCTGCGGGTTATGCGCCGGGCGCAAATCCTGCCCGCTGATCAGCAGAACCGGCAACTGCGGATAGTGGCTGCGTACATGGCCGATCACCTCCGCACCGCTCAGGCCGCCCGGCAACATCAGGTCGCTGATAAACATACCGATATCCGGTGATGCGTCCAGCATGTTCAACGCCTGCTCGCCGTTTTCGGCTTCAAGTGTCAGGTAGCCAAGCTGGTGCAGTTGCTCGCACAGGGTCTGCCGCACGCCTGCCTCATCTTCCAGGACCAGCACAAGCAGCTCACTTTCTGCCGGGGCCGTGGTCGCCAGCACGACATCATCGGAGAACGCGGGCAGCGTCGAGCGCGGCAGTTGGAGCCGCACGGTGGTTCCCTGCCCCGGCGCGCTTTCGATCTCAACGCGACCACCCGACTGGCGCACAAAGCCGTACACCATCGACAGCCCTAACCCGCTGCCGCTGCCGGTCTGTTTGGTGGTGAAGAACGGTTCAAAGACCTGCGATTTCACCTCCTGCGACATCCCGCAGCCGTGGTCAATCACCTCCAGCGCGACCATATCCTGCCTGCGCCCGTCGCTGCGGGTCACACGCTGGTTCCAGGTGCGAATTTTAATCACACCGTTTTGCCCCTCCATTGCATCACGGGCGTTCATCACCAGGTTGATAATGGCGTTTTCCAGCTGGCTGACGTCAATCCATGCGGGCCACGCCGGGGTTTGCGCTTCAATATCCAGCGTCAGCGTGGCGGGAAGCGAGTGCCGCATCAGCTCGCTCAGGTTCTCCAGCAGCGGCTTCATCTCTACCGCATGGGGATGCAGGGATTGCTTGCGCGAGAAGGCCAGCAGACGCTGGGTGAGCATGGCCCCGCGTTCCGCGGCTTTAAGCGCACGGATGATGCGCGGCGCGTCCGGTGATGCCGAATCGGTCAGCTCCAGACTGCCGATAATCACCGCCAGCAGGTTATTAAAATCATGCGCCAGGCCACCCGTCAGTTGCCCGACCGCCTTCATTTTCTGGCTGTGCAGCAGCGCCTCCTCCAGCCCCTGACGTTCGATGCGGTCAACCTCCATCTGTGAGGTCTTCTCCTTCAGCAGCCGCGTGGTGTGCTCCAGCGAAGCGGTATTGCGGGCGAAAACGTTAAACGCGCGCGCCAGTTCCCCCAGCTCATCACGCCGCTGTAGAGCGGGCACCGACACATCCTGCTCCCCATGAGCGAGACGCGACATCGCCCTTGAGATAGCCGTCAGGTTGGAGCCCAGATTGCGGTAAATATACCAGCAGGCACAGCCGGTGATGATCAGCGCCAGCACCGCGAAGATGCTGATAAACACGCTGATGGATTGCAGCTCGTGATGGCTCTGGGCCGTGCGAAGCCGGGAAGCCTGCGCCACCTGTTCAACGTACTGATTAATGTCGCTGTTTAATATCGCCACCAGCGCCTTGATGTGGAACATGTACCAGCTGATGGACAGATCGCTCTCCTCCAGCTGCGTCGACAGTGGTGCGAGCTTGCGCAGCTCATCATTAAAATCCGGGAGCACCAGGTTGGCCACCGGTTGCAGGGCGCTCGCGGATAACCCCGCGGTTACTGCATCCAGCTGCTGCACCGTGGCGCGCGGTGAAGGGGTATCAATGGCGGCAACGATCAGCCTGTCCATCTCTGCAAGCTGTCGGGCGTCTGGCACATTGCTCGCGTAACGGCGGTTGATATCCTGCAAATGACGCAGGTAGCTTTGGCTTTGATAGAGCGAGCTGAGCAGCGCGTTACGCTCCAGATGCCGCTTTTGCCCGCGCTCCAGCATTCCCGTCACGCTCTGCTGTAATTCATTACTCCTGCGAATAATTCGCGCCACCAGCGCCGGCTCCTGCTGCGCCAGCGGCGCATCGGCAAGTTGATCCAGCGAGTGGCGCAGCGCCATCTGCGTCTGTTTCAGCCGCTCGGCTTCGCCTTTGTACTCCAGCGCACCGACCACCTGCGACAGCCGCACCGCCGCCGTTGCCACATTTGCGGTATCACGGGCGAGGTTCATGCTGCCGGTCATGTCATCCAGCGTTTGCTGTTGGACCTGCTCCTGGATCTGGCTGGCGTGACGAAAGCCGAGCACCGCCACACCGCTCACCATCAGCGTGACGGCGACCACCAGCAGATTAAAAATCAGCAGGCGTCCGCGGGCGCTGGTGAAGAACGGGGGGCGTGAAGACATGGGTTTGGGCTCCTCTGCGGATTGGTGCCCTCACCCTGGCCCTCTCCCACAGGGAGAGGGAAAAGGAAAATGTGATGGCGATTAGCTATTCATAACTATGACAAATATGAACAGCTTCTGACATTTTGCATTTACGCGCCTGTGATGAAGTGCAGATATCGACATTCACAGGAGATCCGCCATGAGCAGAACCCCGGTTTTAGAGATGCGCCACATTGCCAAAACCTTTGGCAATTTCCACGCGCTCAAGGGCGTGGATTTGACGGTTTTCCCCGGTGAGATCCACGCGCTGATGGGGGAAAACGGCGCCGGAAAAAGCACGCTGATGAAGATCCTCGCAGGTGCCTATACCGCCAGCAGCGGCGACATCCTCATCGACGGTAAGCCGTTTCATATCAAAGGGCCGAAGGATGCGCTGGCCGCAGGCATTACCCTGATTTATCAGGAGATGCAGCTTGCTCCTAACCTGACCGTGGCGGAAAACATTTTTCTCGGCAGCGAGCTGTCGCGCGGCGGGCTGGTCCAGCGCAAAGAGATGGCTGCCCAGGCGCAGGCGGTCATTGACCGCCTCGGTGCGCAGTTCAGCGCCACCGACCTGGTCATGAAGCTGACGATCGCCGAGCAGCAGCAGGTGGAGATCGCCCGCGCCCTGCACCGCAACAGCCGCATTCTGGTGATGGACGAACCTACCGCCGCCCTCTCCTCGCGCGAAACCCACCGTCTGTTCGAACTGATTTTGCGCCTGCGCGATGAAGGCATGGCGATTATTTACATCAGCCACCGGATGGCGGAAGTGTATGAACTCTCTGACCGCGTCAGCGTGCTACGCGACGGGCAATACGTCGGCAGCCTGACGCGCGACAGGCTCAACGCCTCCGAGCTGGTGCGCATGATGGTGGGCCGTCCGCTCAGCGATCTGTTTAACAAAGAGCGCGATATTCCCCTCGGCAGCCCGCGTCTTAACGTCCACCACCTCACCGACGGCAAAAAAGTACAGCCGTGCAGTTTGCAGGTGCGCTCCGGTGAAATCGTCGGGCTGGCAGGGCTGGTCGGGGCCGGGCGTTCCGAGCTGGCGCAGCTGATCTTCGGCGTGCGCAAAGCCACCGGCGGCATGATTGAGGTGGACGGCGAACCGGTGGTGATCCACTCCCCGCGCGCGGCCATTGAGAACGGCATCGGTTTTCTTACCGAGAACCGCAAGGAGCAAGGTCTGTTTCTGGAGCTGGCGGCGCAGGAGAACATCACCATGGCGACGCTGGAGCGCGACGCCACCTTCGGCTGGCTGAACCGCAAAAAAGCGCAGTCGATTTCCGACGACGCCATCGCCCTGCTTAATATCCGCGTGCCCCATTCACAGGTGCGCGCGGGCGGGCTCTCCGGCGGCAACCAGCAAAAACTGCTGATCTCCCGCTGGGTGGCGATAGGCCCGCGCATTCTGATTCTGGACGAACCCACGCGCGGCGTGGACGTCGGCGCAAAAAGCGAGATCTACCGCATCATGAACCAGATGGCGCGCAAAGGCGTTGCGATTCTGATGATCTCCAGCGAGCTGCCGGAAGTAGTAGGGATGAGCGACCGGGTGTACGTGATGCGGGAAGGCAGCATTGCGGGTGAACTGCACGGGCGCGACATCTCTCAGGAAAACATCATGACGCTGGCAACCGGCGTAAACGACACACATCATCAGGCGGTGTAATTATGACAACTCCAACCCATCCGCAGCAGGTGGCGAAATCCGCCTCCGCCAAAAAAATGCTGATGAGCGATCTGATGCAAACGATCGGCATTTTGCCGATTTTAATCCTGATTGTGGCGGTATTTGGCTTTATCGCCCCGAACTTTTTCACCGAGAGTAATCTGCTCAACATTACCCGGCAGGCGTCGATCAACATTGTGCTGGCGGCCGGGATGACCTTCATCATCCTGACCGGCGGGATTGACCTCTCCGTGGGCTCGATTCTGGGCACCACGGCAGTGGCGGCGATGGTAGTGTCGCTTATCCCTGAATTTGCGATGCTCTCCATTCCGGCGGCGCTGATGCTCGGTATGGTGCTGGGGCTGTTCAACGGTGCGCTGGTGGCCTTCGCCGGACTTCCGCCGTTTATCGTTACGCTCGGCACCTATACGGCGCTGCGCGGCGCGGCCTATCTGCTGGCGGACGGCACGACGGTTATTAACTCCAACATTAACTTCGAGTGGATCGGCAATAACTACCTCGGCCCGATTCCGTGGCTGGTGGTGATCGCCCTGGCGGTGATTGTGGTGTGCTGGTTCATCCTGCGCCGCACCACCCTCGGTGTTCACATCTATGCGGTCGGCGGCAATATGCAGGCGGCACGCTTAACCGGCATTAAGGTCTGGCTGGTGCTGCTGTTTGTCTACGGCATGAGTGGCCTGCTCTCGGGCTTAGGCGGCGTGATGAGCGCTTCACGTCTCTACAGCGCCAACGGCAACCTCGGTACGGGGTACGAGCTGGATGCGATTGCGGCGGTGATCCTCGGCGGCACCAGCTTCGTCGGCGGGATCGGCACGATCACCGGCACCCTGGTGGGCGCGCTGATCATCGCCACCCTCAACAACGGCATGACGCTGATGGGCGTCTCCTATTTCTGGCAGCTGGTGATCAAAGGGGCGGTGATCATCATAGCGGTGCTGATCGACAAATACCGTACCCGACACCATCAAAGTGCATAACAACAATACCCTACGTGAGGAATACAGCATGAGATTGAAGCCCTTAGTGACCGCGCTCTGTGCTGGCGCGCTGCTGGCCGCAACCCCGTTTGCGCAGGCAAAAGATCTGAAATCCATCGGCGTGACGGTGGGTGACCTGGCTAACCCGTTCTTCGTGCAGATCACCAAAGGTGCCGAGCTGGAAGCGCGCAAGCTGGCGGGGGACAACGTCAAGGTGACGCTGGTCTCCAGCGGGTACGATCTGGGCCAGCAGGTGTCGCAGATCGATAACTTCATTGCGGCGAAAGTAGACATGATCATCCTCAATGCCGCGGATTCCAAAGGGATCGGCCCCGCGGTAAAACGCGCTAAAGAGGCGGGGATCGTGGTCGTGGCGGTGGACGTGGCGGCGGAAGGGGCCGATGCGACCATCACCTCCGATAACACTCAGGCGGGGGAAATGGCCTGTAAGTACATTACCGACCGCCTGAAAGGTAAAGGCAACGTGGTGATCATCAACGGACCGCCGGTTTCTGCGGTACAAAACCGCGTGGAGGGCTGCCAGACCGAGTTCAGGCGCCACCCGGATATCAAAGTGCTCTCGGATAATCAGAACGCCAAAGGCAGCCGCGAAGGCGGGCTGGAGGTCATGACCTCCCTGCTGGCGGCCAATCCGAAGATCGACGGCGTATTCGCGATTAACGATCCGACCGCGATCGGCGCCGATCTGGCGGCTAAACAGGCTCAACGCAACGAATTCTTTATCGTTGGCGTGGATGGCAGCCCGGACGGTGAAGAAGCCCTGAAGCGCGAAAACTCGCTGTTTGTTGCTACCCCGGCGCAGGATCCGCAGGTGATGGCGGCGAAGGCGGTGGAGATCGGCTATGACATTCTTCAGGGCAAACCTGCGCCGAAAGAGCCTGTGCTGATCCCGGTGACGATGATCGATAAAAAGAACGTCGGCACGTATAAGGGGTGGACGGTTAAGTAAGCCCCTCACCCCCGGCCCTCTCCCCAAAGGAGAGAGGGTGTTCAAGTTCCCTCTCCCCTTTGGGGAGAGGGTTAGGGTAAGGGGGCGGCAAAAACTCAAGGAGTCCCCATGAAACGCTCCGACATAAATGAAATCCTCGGCCACACGCGGCAGTTCTTCTCCATGCACGGCGTGCATCTCCCGCCGTTTGCCAGCTTTCCGCCGACAAAATGGCAGCAGCTTGACCAGGCAGCATGGCAGGAGGTGTTCGACCTCAGGCTCGGCTGGGACGTGACGGCGTTCGGCGGCAACAGCTTTGCCACCCAGGGCCTGACGCTTTTCACCCTGCGCAACGGCTCCCCCAACGGCGTGCCCTATGAAAAGTGCTATGCCGAAAAAATCATGCATGTCCGCGACGGCCAGGTGACGCCGATGCATTTTCACTGGCGCAAGCGGGAGGACATTATTAACCGCGGCGGCGGGAATCTGATTATTGAGTTATGGAATGCGGGCGCGCATGAAGAGACCGAAAACACCGACGTGACCGTAACGATAGACGGCTGTCGGCAGACGCACGCGCCCGGCAGCCAGCTGCGCCTCACGCCTGGGGAGAGCATCTGCCTGACGCCCGGCCTGTACCACAGTTTCTGGGGTGAACGCGGCTTTGGTGACGTGCTGGTGGGCGAAGTGTCGTCGGTCAATGACGATGAACACGACAACCACTTTTTACAGCCCATTGACCGCTACAACACCATTGAAGAAGACGAACCGGCGGTGCTGGTGCTGTGCAACGAGTACACCCTCTTTCGGATATAAGGAGTGAATGATGCCATTGATTTCTCTTGCCGACGGTCTGGCCCACGCCAGGGAACACCGCTACGCCCTGGGCGCGTTCAACGTGCTCGACTCCCATTTCCTGCGCGCGCTGTTTGCCGCCGCGAAGCAGGAACGCTCGCCGTTTATCATCAACATCGCCGAAGTGCATTTTAAGTACGTGTCTCTGGAGTCGCTGGTGGAAGCGGTGAAATTCGAAGCTGCCCGCCACGATATTCCCGTGGTGCTTAACCTCGACCACGGACTGCATTTTGAGGCGGTGGTGCGCGCCCTGCGTTTAGGGTTCAGCTCGGTGATGTTCGACGGCTCCACGCTGAGCTATGAGGAAAATATCCGCCAGACCCGGGAAGTGGTGAAGATGTGCCACGCGGTGGGCGTCTCGGTAGAGGCGGAGCTGGGCGCGGTAGGCGGGGATGAAGGTGGCGCGCTGTACGGTCATGCGGATGAAGCCTTCTTTACCGACCCGCAGCTGGCGCGCGAATTTGTTGATTCAACCGGCATCGATGCGCTGGCGGTTGCCATTGGCAACGCGCACGGCAAATACAAGGGCGAGCCGAAGCTTGATTTTCCGCGTCTGGACGCCATTCGCCAGCAGACGGGCCTGCCGCTGGTTTTACACGGTGGCTCTGGCATAAGCGACACTGATTTCCGCCGCGCCATTGAACTCGGTATTCATAAAATCAATTTCTATACCGGCATGTCGCAGGCAGCACTTGCCGCCGTTGAGCAACGCATGGCGAACCGACAATCGCTTTACGATGAGTTTGCCGAGCTGCTGCTGGGCATTGAAGAGGCCATTACCGATACGGTTGCGGAACAGATGCGCATCTTCGGCAGTGCGGGGCAGGCCTAATGGAACGCAAAGGGATCGTCGCCGCAGGCAATATGCTGGTGGATCACGTCCACCAGATCGTACAGTGGCCGGAGCGCGGCTGGCTGGCAGAAATCACCCACAGCGAACGCTCAACCGGCGGTGCGCCGCTCAACGTTCTGCTGACGCTGGCAAAAATGCACGTCGGCCTGCCGTTACAGGCGGTGGGGCTGATTGGGGAAGACAGCGACGGAGACTATATTCTGGCGATGCTCGACCAGTATCACGTCAATCGCCAGCGCGTGCAGCGCACGACGTTCTCCCCAACGTCGATGTCGCAGGTGATGACCGACCCCAGCGGACAGCGCACCTTTTTCCACTCGCCGGGCGCCAACCGCCTGCTGGATCTTCCCGCCTTCGATCGTTTAGACGGATCGCTGAAGATCTTCCATCTCGGCTATCTGCTGCTGCTCGACAGCCTGGATATGCCGGACGAGGAATTTGGCACCCGCAGCGCGCGGTTACTGGCACAGATGCACGATCAGGGGTATGAAACCTCGCTCGATCTGGTGTCCCGCAAGGGCGACCCGCGCTATCAGCCGCTGGTGCTCCCTGCCCTGCGCCATCTTGATTATCTGGTGATTAACGAGCTGGAAGCCGGTGAGTTTAGCGGGCTTGAGATCCGCGACAGCCATGATGCGCTGAACATGGCCCATATCGCCGACGCTGCCGCACAGCTGCTGGCGGCAGGCGTGCGGCAGCGGGTGGTGATCCACTGTCCGGAAGGGGCATGGGGTGAATCGCCGGGTGAAAAAGGGCAATGGGTTCCGTCGTGGAAGCTGACGCAGGACGAGATTATCGGCAGCGTCGGCGCGGGCGACGCGTTTTGCGCGGGCTTTTTATACGGCTGCCATGAATCCCTGCCGCTGACGGAGAGTATTTATCTGGCGCACGCCTGCGCGCGGGCCAGCCTGCTGGCGGCTAATGCAATTGACGGCGCGAAAACGCTGGCCGAGCTTCAGACGTTTATTCAGGAGAACGGTCAGGCGGCTTTCTCATGATGGGAAACGTCCGTGGCAAAAACATAGCCCAGACCGCGAATGGTTTTGATCAGCAGAGGCTGGTGCGGATTAACCTCAATTTTTCGCCGCAACCGCATGATCAACACGTCGATAGTGCGGTCAAAGACCTCGGCGCTTTCGCTGTGGGTCAGCTCCAGCAGTTGTTCACGGCTCAGTACCCGGCGGGCGTTTTGCGTTAATGCCAGCAGCAGGCCGTATTCACCCTGGGTTAACGGTACGGTATTACGCTGCGGATCGCTCAGCTCGCAGCGGGTGGTGTCCAGCCTCCAGCCGTTAAAAGCAATACCCTCAACGCGCGGCGCGGCAGGCTCCGCGGCCAGCGCGCCGGTACGACGCAGCACCGCCTTAACGCGGGCGACCACCACGCGCGGATTGAACGGTTTTCCGATGTAATCATCAGCGCCCATTTCCAGCCCAACGACCACATCTGATTCACTTCCCAGCCCCGTCAGCATCACCACCGGTAGCGACGGTCGCCGCTTTTGCATCTGCAGCAAAACCTGTAATCCGTTGATATCCGGCAGCATCATGTCCAGCAGAACCAGCGCAATGCCGGAGTCCTGCTGGACACGGTTCACCGCTTCCTGACCGGTGTGACACGTCAGCACGGTAAAGACGTGCTCGCTGAGCACATCCTGTAGCAGTTCGCAGACTGCGACATCATCATCAACCACCAGAATCGCCGGTTTCATCGCATGCTTCCGTCAGGGAATTATGTTAAGTCTGAACCATTCTGCCGCCGGCTCCAGCCGAATTGTTTTTTACGTGACGGAAATTCAATCCATGTCACATCCCCTGCCCTTTCGACACGTCAATTTTGACGATTGGCTGTTTTTCGTCAGGGTTTTGCCCCGCAAAGGGTCGTAAAGTCAGGAAATACCCATAGTAAAAACATGGCATAGAAGCTGCATATTGGGCAGGTAAGAACTGTTTAACTGGAGCAAAGTGATGAAAAAAGTCGTCACGGTTTGCCCTTATTGTGCCTCAGGTTGCAAAATCCACCTGGTGGTCGATAACGGCAAAATCGTCCGGGCGGAAGCGGCGCAGGGTAAAACCAATCAGGGCACGCTGTGCCTGAAAGGGTACTACGGCTGGGATTTTATTAACGATACCCAAATCCTCACCCCGCGCCTGAAAACCCCTATGATCCGCCGCGAGCGCGGCGGCAAGCTGGAAGCCATCTCCTGGAATGAAGCGCTGGATTATGTTGCCACGCGCCTTAGCGCCATCAAGGCCAAGTATGGCCCGGATGCGATTCAGACCACCGGCTCCTCACGCGGAACCGGGAATGAAACCAACTATGTGATGCAAAAATTCGCGCGCGCCGTTATTGGTACCAATAACGTCGACTGCTGCGCTCGCGTCTGACACGGCCCATCGGTTGCAGGTCTGCACCAGTCGGTCGGTAACGGCGCAATGAGTAATGCCATCAATGAGATAGATAACACCGATCTGGTGTTCATCTTCGGCTATAACCCGGCGGATTCTCACCCTATCGTCGCGAATCACGTGATTCGCGCCAAACAGAACGGGGCGAAAATCATCGTCTGCGATCCGCGCAAAATTGAAACCGCGCGCATTGCCGATATGCACATCGCACTGAAAAACGGCTCGAACATCGCGCTGTTAAATGCAATGGGGCACGTCATTATTGAGGAGAACCTCTACGACCAGGCGTTTGTCGCGAGCCGTACGGAAGGGTTTGAAGAGTATCGCAAGATTGTCGAAGGCTATACGCCGGAGTCCGTAGAGGCGATAACCGGCGTCAGCGCACAGGAGATCCGCCAGGCGGCGCGGATGTACGCCGGAGCGAAAACCGCCGCCATTCTGTGGGGTATGGGCGTGACCCAGTTCTACCAGGGCGTGGAAACCGTGCGCTCGCTCACCAGCCTCGCCATGTTGACCGGCAATCTGGGTAAAGCGCATGTGGGCGTGAACCCGGTACGTGGTCAGAATAACGTGCAGGGCGCGTGCGACATGGGCGCGCTGCCGGACACCTATCCGGGCTACCAGTACGTCAAATTCCCGGAAAATCGCGAGAAATTCGCGAAGGCCTGGGGCGTGGAGAGCCTGCCTGAGCACACGGGGTATCGCATCAGCGAGCTGCCGCACCGCGCGGCGCACGGTGAAGTGCGTGCGGCCTACATCATGGGTGAAGATCCGCTCCAGACCGACGCCGAGTTGTCTGCGGTGCGTAAAGGGTTTGAGGATCTGGAGCTGGTGATTGTTCAGGATATCTTTATGACCAAAACCGCGGCGGCGGCGGATGTGATTTTACCGTCGACCTCCTGGGGAGAGCATGAAGGTGTCTATACGGCGGCAGACCGCGGCTTCCAGCGCTTCTTCAAGGCTGTCGAGCCGAAGTGGGATCTGAAAACGGACTGGCAGATCATCAGCGAAATCGCCACCCGCATGGGCTACCCGATGCACTACAACAACACCCAGGAGATCTGGGACGAGTTGCGGCATCTGTGCCCGGACTTTTATGGGGCAACCTATGAAAAAATGGGTGAGCTAGGCTACATCCAGTGGCCGTGCCGGGATGAGTCAGAGGCGGATCAGGGAACGTCGTACCTCTTTAAAGAAAAATTCGACACCCCGAACGGGCTGGCGCAATTCTTCACCTGCGACTGGGTCGCGCCGATCGATAAACTCACCGACGAGTATCCGATGGTGCTCTCCACCGTGCGTGAAGTGGGCCATTACTCCTGCCGTTCCATGACCGGCAACTGCGCCGCGCTGGCGGCGCTGGCGGATGAACCGGGCTACGCGCAGATCAACACCGCCGATGCCGAACGGCTCGGTATTGAAGATGAAGCGCTGGTGTGGGTGAACTCGCGTAAAGGCCGCATCATTACCCGCGCGCAGGTCAGCGACCGTCCGAACAAAGGCGCGGTCTATATGACCTACCAGTGGTGGATTGGCGCCTGTAACGAGCTGGTGACGGAGAACTTAAGCCCGATAACCAAAACGCCGGAGTATAAATACTGCGCCGTAAACGTGGAGCCCATAGCGGATCAGCGCGCAGCGGAACAGTACGTGATCGACGAATATAACAAGCTGAAAGCCCGCCTGCGTGAAAGCGCAATGGGATGAAGCTGTTAATTAATCGCTGACTAAATGGGGTGAGATATTCACCCCATTATTATTTCTGGCATCGCTATTAATAATATCAATATATTTCTCTGAAGACGTCTCGCAGAAAAATGTAATTTGCGCGAAATTTAATTACATCTTTGCATTTTAATTCAGAGGGATAAGATATGCGGCGGGTGCTTAAGACTTTCTGTCTTGAGCATTGTTGAGGGACAGAAAGTGGAAAGCCCCGGGAAATTTGCATTTACCTGTACTGCACCCATTTTGTTGGACGATGAAATGGAATAGTCCCTGATATGTCAAAGCCAAAATACCCCTTCGAAAAGCGCCTTGAAGTCGTGAATCACTACTTCACAACTGATGATGGTTACAGGATCATCTCTGCACGTTTTGGTGTGCCTCGAACCCAGGTCAGGACGTGGGTTGCCCTCTATGAAAAACATGGAGAAAAAGGTTTAATTCCCAAACCTAAAGGCGTTAGTGCTGATCCAGAGTTGCGCATTAAGGTCGTGAAAGCCGTGACCGAGCAGCAGATGTCCCTCAATCAGGCTGCTGCTCACTTTATGCTTGCTGGTAGTGGTTCTGTAGCCAAGTGGCTGAAAGTCTATGAGGAGCACGGAGAAGCTGGTTTACGCGCACTCAAGATCGGCACCAAAAGAAACATTACAATGTCAGTTGATCCAGAAAAAGCGGCGTTAGCATTGGAGCTGTCGAAAGACCGACGTATTGAGGATCTTGAAAGACAAGTTCGATTCCTTGAAATGCGGCTTACGTATCTAAAAAAGCTGAAAGCCTTAGCTCATCCCGCGAAAAAGTGAAAGTACTCAACGAGCTAAGGCAGTTTTACCCTCTTGATGAGCTTCTCAAGGCAGCGGAGATACCGCGCAGTACGTTTTATTACCATCTAAAGGCTCTCAGCAAGCCTGATAAGTATGCGGATGTTAAAAAGCGTATTGGTGAGATTTATCACGAGAATAAAGGTCGTTACGGATACCGTAGGGTAACGTTGTCTCTCCATCGAGACGGGGAACGGATTAACCATAAAGCCGTTCAGCGCCTGATGGGAACCCTCTCGCTTAAGGCAGCGATTAAGGTCAAGCGATACAGCTCCTACAGAGGAGAGGTAGGGCAAACCGCCCCCAATGTTCTCCAAAGGGATTTCAAGGCTACACGGCCAAACGAGAAGTGGGTTACCGACGTTACTGAATTTGCAGTCAATGGGCGAAAGCTGTATTTGTCTCCAGTAATAGATCTCTTCAACAACGAAGTTATTTCTTACAGCCTGTCGGAAAGACCTGTGATGAACATGGTCGAGAATATGCTCGATCAGGCATTCAAAAAGCTTAAGCCTCACGAGCATCCTATTCTGCACTCTGACCAGGGATGGCAGTATCGTATGAGAAGGTATCAAAACATCCTTAAAGAACAAGGCATTACACAGAGCATGTCCAGAAAAGGCAATTGTCTGGATAATGCAGTCGTGGAATGTTTCTTTGGAACCTTAAAGTCGGAGTGTTTTTATCTTGACGAGTTCAGTAATATAAGCGAACTGAAGGATGCTGTTACGGAATATATTGACTACTACAACAGCAGAAGAATTAGCCTGAAATTAAAAGGTCTGAGTCCAATTGAATATCGAACCCAGACCTATGTGCCTCGTGTTTAACTGTCCAACTTTTTGGGGTCAGTACAACCCGAGGCTACCCCTCAACCCCAACAAGTTGAGAGTAGCCTCTTATTCTTTTTTTCACAAGGAGTAAAAGGCATGACGCTATTAAAAACTGCGTTAGGCATCGTTTTTATTATTTGCCTGACGATAGTGATCTTTACCTTTATTACTCGCGGTAAGTTATGTGAGTTTTCAATAAAGAGTGAACATCAGGAGGTGGCGGCGAAATTAGCCTGTAACGCAGGCTAACCTCTTCGGGTGGAACGCGTGTTCCGCCCGGCTTGTGGGATACTGAGGTCTTAACGCACCCGTTTTTTTCTTCTGTCGCCGCGATTATACTGCGCGGCATGTACCCCGATGATAAGAATCCATGAAAGCCATTTTTCTGTTGTTGTTATTTTTAACCGCCTTTGCCCGTGCCGATGAGATAGGCAGCCAGTATCGAAAACAGGCGGAAGCCGGTGATGCGCGCGCCCAGTATTATCTTGCCGATACGTACTTCAGCTCCGGCGACAGCAAGCAGGCCGCGCTGTGGGCCGAGAAAGCGGCGAAAGGCGGCAATATCGACGCCATGGCGCTGCTGTCGCAAATCCTCTTTACGCAGGGCGACTACGCACAGGCCAAAGCTCTGGCCCAACAGGCAAACATTGCGGGCAGCAAACGCGGCGCGATCATGCTGGCGCGGGTGCTGGTGAACACGCAAGCAGGCAAGACCGACTACCCGCAGGCCATTAAACTGCTGCAAACGTCGACCGAAGACATCGATAGCGACTCGGCGGTAGACGCGCAACAGCTGCTGGGGCTGATCTATGCCAACGGCGTTGAAGTCCCTCAGGATGACGTGCAGGCTGCGGCGTGGTTCAAGCGGAGTTCGGCTCTGTCCCGGACGGGCTATGCGGAGTACTGGGCAGGCATGCTGTTCAGGCAGGGTGAGAAAGGCTTTATCACACCGAATAAACAGAAAGCGCTTTACTGGTTAAACCTGAGCTGTACGGAAGGGTTTGATACCGGGTGTGAAGAGTTTGATGCGTTGAGCGGGGAGTAAATTATTGCCCGGTGGCGCTGCTGTATGACCGGATACATAGGTAACAGATCAGACCGGGAACATAGGTAACACTTTT
>OKJO01000045.1_pt1 | contig 36730 bp, 28 predicted proteins | sample 1611741 | NCBI WGS metagenome assembly OKJO01 (sample SAMN04436766, study PRJEB24849) | human gut metagenome | biome: human gut; feature: NICU; material: stool | host: Homo sapiens | place: USA: Saint Louis, MO | collected 2011-05-02 | reverse complement strand
GCTACTTCATAAAACTTTTATCTTTACTATTGTGAAAGTATAGTTATGAGCCATTAGCTGCTTTAATTCTAACTAGTTATACATAATAAAACATCCTACTAAACGCTATATTACAATAGAGTTCAATAGGATGTTTTGTTATTATTTAGTTAATGGAGGCATAATAATATCTTGTTCAAGCTGTCTTCGTCTCTTTGCGGTATAGTCTACAACTTTAATTTGAACGACGCCCACAGAGTTTACCATGGCATCAGTAAAGGGAAATTCTCGACCAGTCTGATGCTTCATTAATACTTGTAAACCATGATCCTTTTCATCAACACGCTCTAAGTAGGTAGCCTCTCCTCGGCCCATCACACTAGAATAAACTGAGCTATATTTACAAGGAATATCTCCACCTGATACGAGGGCCTCATCATTACCGTCAATTTCGATAAATACATGGGGGTTCACTTTAATCAAATTAAACTTCTTCCCCTCATGATAGCCATGTACATAGATGTAGAGTATATCATCCACAATTTCATAACCGAAATGTAAAGGTACCACGTAAGGATAATCACCATCCATCATACCTAAGTGAATGATGCGAGTGCTACTTAAAATGCCCTTAATTTCATCTATATTTGTAACCATACGATCTTGACGTCTCATAATAGCCTCCACAAGAATCGGAAAATTAATACACCTTACTCTTCATGTAATCTGCCAAGAAGATGTTTAAATTGAGCCTCATCACTATTCAGCTTTCCGAAAAAGATTTCATCAATCTCTTCAACTAATGGGACTGCCTTTTGTAATATTGCACCGCCCTCTTCATTTAAAAGAACAGCTTTCGCACGTGTATCTCTAGAGTGCTCTTTTCGCTCTACAAAACCACGTTTTTCCAATAAACTCAATATTTGAGATACCGTCATAACATCTATCCCTGAAAGTTTTGAAATCATAACTTGTGTAACTTCGTTATCATGTTGTGATAGATACGCAAGAGATGCTAAAACAACAAATTGAGGATGTGTTAAGTTCAACTCTTTTAACGCTTGTTTTATAGTAAAATGCCATTTATTGTACACCCTCATGAACAATAATCCTGTTGATTTTTCTGAATTGTCTTTATATTTTGATGTAAACAAACAGCAATCACCTTATCTTTCTAAACAGTTTTTTAGAATAAATATAGATTGGGGAACATCTGAAAAAACTTGACTTAAAAATTCTAAATGTTGCTTATCTTCACTTTCTAAGCTTACAGTGTGTTTTACATTTACACTTCCGTCATGATTATCAATTATTTGATGTCCGAAAAGAATAGCACCAAATGGAGTTTCAGTCTTATCCCAAAACTCTTCAAAAGGTTTTACAAGAGTAAGTTGATATTCCATAGGTGGTATACCTTCAAGCTCCATTGTACCACATGAACCGGTCTCAAATTTACCGTTTAATGTAATATTTTTTAGATCCTCTTCCCAGTCATACCATTTTTCGATATTCGCATAATACGTCCACACAGCTTCTTTTGCCGCTTTTATTTTCAAACTAAAACTAAATTCCATTTTATATCCTCCTTTTATTATAAGTATACTTATTATAAATTATTTTATATTATTCGTCAATAAACTTCATAAAAAAATACATTTGACTTTTTAGAATAGATACTGTATTATAAGAAAATAGTTTTATAGATTCTATAGATTATGAAAGTTATGGTTATCCATGGCTTTTTATGTTTATAGATAGTTTGTAGAAAAGAGGTCTTTATTATGTCTGATACTCATCAGTTAAAACGGGGTCTTAAGAACAGGCATGTACAGTTGCTCGCTATCGGCGGTGCTATTGGTACAGGTTTATTCTTAGGCTCCGGCCGCGCCATTCACTTGGCTGGTCCATCCATTATATTCGCCTACCTAATAACAGGTGTTATTTGCTTCTTTATTATGAGAGCACTAGGCGAATTACTGTTATCTAACCTAAACCACCACTCTTTTATCGACTTTGTAGAAGATTACTTAGGGGATCGAGCAGCATTTATCACGGGATGGACATACTGGTTTTGCTGGCTTTCACTAGCCATGGCAGACTTAACGGCCGTAGGCCTCTACATGCAGTACTGGATACCGTGGCTACCCCAATGGATACCCGCCTTACTCGTTTTAATCGTCTTGTTGTTAATGAACTTGACAGCTGTAAAACATTTCGGCGAAATGGAATTCTGGTTTGCCTTGATTAAGGTAATCGCTATTATCTCTCTTATCATCATCGGTATCATCATGATTGTTACAGGTTTTACTACAGATGCTGGCGTCGCCGCCTTTAGTAATATGTGGAATTACGGAGGATGGTTTCCGAATGGAACGATGGGCTTTATCCTATCATTCCAAATGGTTGTATTTGCTTTCACAGGCATAGAACTCGTAGGTTTAACGGCTGGCGAAACAGAAGATCCTGAAAAGGTTATTCCAATGGCCATAAACAATATTCCATTGCGTATTATTTTATTCTATGTAGGCTCTTTAGCCATCATCATGAGTATTTACCCTTGGACTGCCGTTAACCCTGCTGCAAGTCCATTTGTGGCTGTATTTACCGCCGTTGGTATTACAGCCGCTGCAGGTATCGTAAACTTCGTTGTTCTTACCTCTGCAGCATCTGCTACAAACTCCGGTATCTTCAGTACTGGTCGTATGATTTACGCCTTGGCAAAACGCGGTCACGCCCCGAGTTCGATGCGCCGCTTGACTCACAGCAGTGTGCCATACCAAGCAACGATTTTCTCGGCAGCCGTATTATTGATTACGGTTGTACTCAACTACGTAATGCCTGAAGCAGTATTCGTTATGATTACATCAATCTCTACGTTCTGCTTTATCTTTATTTGGGCCATGATGGTTATTTGCCATCTCAAATATCGCAAAAAAAATCCTGATGTAGTGGCACAGTCTAAATTTAAAATGCCTCTATACCCAGTAATGAATTACGTTATCCTCGCGTTCTTCGTTTTCGTTTTAGCCATTCTAGCCTTAAACGAAGATACGCGAATTGCCCTCTTGTTCACACCAATTTGGTTTATTATTCTTTGGGCCTTCTACTCCATGCTTAACACGGACGATGAAGATGCCCTTGGGGAAGAACTCATCGAAATGGCAGGCGTAAAAGAACTTTACAAAAAACCTAAAAAAGACGATTCCGATGATTACGTAATCTAACAAAAAAGCTCGTGCTATGCACGAGCTTTTCTTTTACTTCATTGACGGGAAGTTTTGTTGTTCATATTGTTGTAGATATGCTGGTAAGTTACTTGTATCTTCATTGTAATTAAAGATAGTCTTAATGCGATAGCCTTCTTGAGTGATTATGATATCAATAGAGGATGGTACTTCTTGATCATTCTGTTGCAAGTGATTAACTAATTCTTGCAAGGCCTCTGTTTGATGTAAAGAACCGGCCATATATTTACCCTTGGATAGACCTGTATTTCTAATGACTTGGCCATTGTATACTTGACCTCTATTATCTTTGTAATAAAAGCGTACAGCATCCTTATCTCCCGTAGGAACAGCTTTAATATAAATGGTCTTCCAATTCTTTTTAATCATCACTTTTGTAGTTTCTGCTAAATTATTAGACAAACGTCGTGTTTCTTTATTTGTTGATTTAGACACACCATTAACCTGTTGAATTTCATCATTCATAGGCATATCAATAGGTGCCACTACTGGATCTTGTTCTACCTTTTTTGCATCTGCAGGCTGAACCGCGAACATACCAACAACCGCCATTACAGCTAATGCGGTAAAAGCAATTTTTTTCATTCCATCTCTCCTTAGTTAGGATACATCAAAACAAATTATATTTTATACAACACATTCTATTATATTCATTAAACAGTTTAATATCAAGTCATACTTAATTTTTAGGACTGACACTATTAATGATTTGGTTCCATCGTTCAAAACGTTTAGTATCGTAGTTCATATCCATATATTTAATATTAAAAGAGGTAATCGATTTTAGATTTTCATAGCGTTCCATCTCATCAGTCTTAACATTCCAGAACAACATCATATTTTCATATATAGGAATACCATAATACTGTTCAGCTTTAAAAAAATCAAAAGGTAAATTCATATTTGGTTTCGCATATATAAGAGGAGTAACCGTGAGCAAATAAGTATCTCCTACCTTACCATTTATATATAATTCTCTAGGAATAAGAGAGTCTAATATTACTTTATCATTTTTAATACCATGTTTACTTTCTTTCTTTTGTTGAACCAAACGTGGATCTGTATCAACTATTTTAGAAGCAGATAAATTAGCATCTATAATATATTCTCCATCTCGATTAGAGGCTATAATTTTTCCATCTATATAATCTAAGGAAGCAGAAAATTTATCTAAATCATATCCAATAATATTAGAAACTAAAGATGTATCATTGATTTTAAAAATCAAAAGTGGATACAACTTCATATCAGGAATAGTATCATTAGAGCATCCGAGTAGATATAGTTCCTCATTAATAATAAGATAATCAACAATATAACAGTTATATTGTTTTAAAATGGGTAATACATCGATAGTATACGATTCAGAATAATTAGATGCACTCAGAATCTTTAATGCCGCAGTAGGATTACGATTAATATCAACTGCAATATCCTTTTCTATAATTACCCCTTGTTTTGGTAAAATTCGAGCCTCATTTCTCGTACCACTAAGGTGTAAGGCACACAAAATAAGGATAAGTAAAAGCAAAAAACCAACAATATAATGCTTTTGTATCCATTGCAACATAGGACCACCTCTCTCTTACCTATAGTATAACTAAATCTGTCGACTAATAAAAGAAAAGACTTCTGCCAATTCTTGACTGATTATATTCTGTCAATTACTGGTAAAAGCCTTTAATTTTATAATATTGGTTATGAAATTGTCCTATATAGCAAAGAGATATACTTAGATGTTTCTATTCGCAGAAATATCAAAATCAATATTACTAAATTAGTTACTAAAATCCGTATCCACAATAGCGAATTGTGTATAATCAGGGTAACGTTTTTGCATTTCTGCCTTGATTTTTTCTAATGTACTATGTGGATCTTCTTCGTCAAAGTCAAAGATAATATCGTAGTAGATAACCTTCTTTTCTTCTTGTACGTAGAAGGCATGTACTTGTACTACATGTGTATATAAACTAATAACTTGATCAAGAGCTTTTCTAATTTCAAGTACTTCTACACTTGGTTTGTTTTCAGCATATACACCAACAGTCATATTGATGCCAAACTTTTTATAAAGATGAACCGCAATGCCCTTTGTTAATGGATGAACTTCTGCCATTGTCATAAAATCTGGTACAGAAATATGAACGGAACCAATTGTTTCTCCCGGACCATAGCTATTTAATACCAAGTCATATACACCACCCACATTCGGATGCTGTGCGATAGTTTCTTTAATATTACGGATTAAATTATCATCTGCTCGAACACCGAGCAAATGGTTATACATTTCACGTAAAATATCATACGCCGCTTTTAAAATCAAAACAGAAATAACAGCGCCCACATAACCTTGAATATCAAAGTTAAAGAAAAATACTAAGCCTGCAGATACCAATGTAGCAAAGGTAATCACCGCATCAAAAAGGGCATCTATACCAGATGCTACGAGCGCATCGGATTTATATTTTTCTCCTTGTGCCTTGATGTAACGGCCCATCACTACTTTCACCACGATGGCAACAGCGATGATAACAAGACCTGGAATATCAAATGTAGATACCTCAGGGTGGATAATTTTATCCACAGATTCCTTAAGGGATCCAATACCTGCACCGAGAATGATGAAAGCTATGGCCATAGTAGTCATATATTCTATACGACCATGACCAAATGGATGCTCCTTATCAGCCCCTTTGGCGGCTAATTTCGTACCCACAATAGTTAATACAGAGGACAATACATCTGTTAAGTTATTTACTGCATCAAGGATGATGGCGATAGAATTAGACGCAAGGCCCACAATCATTTTAAAAATAACGAGAACGACATTACCTATAATGCCTTTTATACTGGCAAGCGTAATCCCCCGATTACGTGCTGCACCATTATCTTGTAAAATCATACTACACCTCTTACATTCTGATTTATAGTTCTTAAATTGAACTATATCGATTTGCTCCTATTTATATTATAGCTTATCGATTATCATTTGTCATTATTTTTCTTGAAAAATATCTTTAAACTTATTGATTTTACTGAATTATCAATAATTCTCATTTCTCAATTAGGAACTTTGATGTATTGTGACTTCACAATGTATAGTACAAACTTATGACTAACAAACTAGTATTTTGTATTACGTAACGAGTTAACCAGATCAGATTATGCCATAACCGTAATATGCTCTCCTGTGCGAATGTGTGTAAATACTACCTTTTGAGCGCGCAATTGGAATGGCTGTCCCGTAGGTTGTGCACCGTATAATGTATCTCCTACAAGAGGGTGCCCTAAATGGCTGAAAGCTACTCGAATTTGATGTGTTTTCCCTGTGTACAAACGAACTAAAACCTCAGTATATCCACATTTATTGGACTTATACACAGTTTTGTCCACATTTAGATTATTTTTATCCACATCTACTAATTCTATATCCACATTTTTTAGTCCTATATCCACAGAATTTTCAGACTTATTCACAGAGTTATCCACAGGCTGGGAAGAATGTCTACATAGGACGGAAAAATCTGTGCGAGTCTCTTTGCCCTTTGCATTTACTTCGTAATGAATACCATCAGCACTGCGTTCCATAGGGAATACTAAAGTATCCTCATCAGCTTCTACAATGCCTTCTACAGTAGCCATATACCACTTTTCAAAGGTGTTATCATCCATTTGTTGTTGATAAAGACTTTGAGCTAGACCGCTTTTTGCAATGACAATACAGCCCGTCGTATCTCGATCTAAACGGTTCAAGAAACGTACCTTTCGCTTGATACCATGTTCTTTAAAATAGTGCGCCACACCATTGGCAAGAGATATTTGGTCTTTAGAGTTTACCGTCACACCACTTGGTTTATCCACAATAAGGAGATCAGTATCTTCATACAGAATGCGTAAGTCCATTTCGATAGGGTCATGATCTATTTTTTCCTTCGCCATAGCAATCCAAATCTCGTCGCCTTCAGAGATTGCATCCTTTGGTGTAGCCTTATGCCCATTAATGTGGATTAATTTCTCTTCAAAGAGTTTAACTAAGGACTTTCGAGGATATTTAGTATCTAACACTTCACCGAGTGAAATATCACATGCTTCGCCAGTATGTTCTAGATCACCACTTGACATGTCTTGATTGCTACTCGATATACCTCGACTGCTACTAAATACGTCTCGACCGTTATTAGACAAATTTTGTTTTGCATATTTCTGACTAAGCACAGCGTCTATATCTACAGCGGTCACGGTCCACAGAATATCATCAGGACGATATTTTTTTCGCGCCATCAGTATCTCCTTTCTACGAGTTCAGGATCTCGTGGCATATAGTTGAGTAGCGAGCTTGGTTGAACAGCTCGACCTCTTATATTTGTCTGTTCAAAGGTAATGGTCAATTCTTGTTTAGGCCGAGTAATGCCCACATAGAATAAACGCTTTTCCTCGTCTTCACGACCTTCTGCAATGGCAAAGGGACTCGGGAAAGTTCCTTCGTTTAGCCCGGCCAAGAATACATGGTCAAACTCGCTGCCCTTCGCTTGGTGAATGGTAATAATAGGAATACGATCTTCATTTCGTACTTGCTGTGCAGGTTCGCCCGCCGTAAGGGCCGCCATCTGTAAGATTTGATTTAACCGCGCTAGTCCTGGTGACCCTTCATAAGCCGTATCTAGTTTTTCCATGATGCGATATAAATCGCGTATATGCTCTACCTTTGCCGCTTCTCCATGAGATTTATAGTATTCTAGAACCCCCATTTGGTTCATGATATACGCCAATAATTTCGTTGGCATCTCCGTATAGGCTTTTCTACGCAACGTCGCCATTTGAGAGGCGATATCCGTGAAAGCTGCCTTATATTTATTTATAGCTACCATGCGACCCGTTGTGGTCGGTACGATTTTTTCTTTCACCGCATAAATTAAAAGCTGTGCAGTGGCCAAGATATCATCCATTGCATTATGTGTTGGCTCATGGTGTATAGGAAACTTAGATGCTAGGAAACCCAATTTATGATTTGGTAAATTAGGATAGAAACGGCGGTAGATATCGAGTGTATCGTAAATAGCCTTAAACTCGGGATTACCTAAGTTATGGCGCGCCAATTCATTCGTAAAGATGGTCACATCATAGTTTACATTGTGACCTACGATAATAGCATTCTTGGAAAATTCCTTAAAGGCTTGTAACACTATAGCTGGCTCTTCACCGTGTTCTTGTAAATACGCATCGGAGAAGCCGTGTACCTCTTCGGATTGACCAACAGGTACACCAGGATTGATAAAGCGTTCAAAGGTCTCTAAGACCTGTCCATGTTCATCGATGCGGATAGCTGCAATTTGAATGATGCGGTCTTGAGACGTATCTGTGCCGGTGCTCTCCACGTCATAAACAACTACTTCGTGCTGTTCTAATCCACTAACAAGCTTTGCATAAGGCTCCGCTTCAAAAATAGGCATATCCATGAAGTCCGTCAATTTTAAACCTACTTGACGCGTCTCAGGGCTTTTAATCGCAGCGATACGAGCGTCACCAATACCAGCAACATATCGCTTGATAATTCGTTTCGCACTGACAGAATCATTAGGATTCATGAGCAATTTGAAGTAAGCCATAACGTCTTTGATTTCTTGACGTCTAAAGAATTTGAACTCGTCGATAATCATAAATTGACGGCGTTCCTCTTCAGGACGCTCACCGTTAAGGCGTTCAAAGGAGTCACTCAATCGTTGAGCCTTTTTATTATCTCGCACGAGAACGCCGATATTAGCATCCTTCGGTAATGCACAGATAGCTTCGTAGATATATCGACCCTCAAGGTAGCTATTTCTACAGCCTTTAATGAGAACAGGTTTGCCCTTGCTTTCACTATTGGCACGAGGCAATTCCGTGTAGATAGACCCAACTAGGTCAGGGAACATATTTTGCAAGGTCTTGAAAGCCATCGTAAAGAGCGTCCAATTAGAACGATAGTTTTCATAAAAGATGATTTTCAAGGGCTTGAAATCCGCATCAAATTGCTTCAGCAAGCGGAACGGATCGGAGCCACGCCATTCGTATATGGTTTGAAAATAGTCGCCACACAAAAGTACGTGATTACCTTCCCACAGCATTTCTAGAACCTTGTACTCTAGTACGCCTGTATCTTGCATTTCATCTACAGAGATATAGCTGTAACGACTGCGCCAGCATTCACGAACTACAGGGTCTTGGAATAGGCGATGAACACCGCAGATGAGGTCTGTAAAATCTAGACCGTGCACGGAAGCTAAGCTTTCATCATACGCAGCAATCCATTCGTGACCATGGTTCAAGAAATTATTGAGTTCACTATAGAGGACATTGCCAAAGCTGGAGAATTGCTGCTCAATGGCTTCACGCTGCTCCTTCTGCAAGCGCTCAATAGTGCGTTTATAATCACCTACGAGGTCATCAGAATAAAATCCATATAAAGAGCGATATTCTTTCACCATAGCGATAACATTAGCAAAGGACATTTCTCGCAATTTACCAGGACGGTACGGTTCAGAGAGTTCCTTGCAGTCTTCTTCGTCAAAGATGGTCACATCTGTGTACAAGCTTTCGTTGCGCTTTCCCTCTTGTTGGAGAATGAAAAAGCAAAAGCTGTGGAATGTACTAACCTCCACAGCCTTTGCAGGACTGCCTACGAGCGATTGAATGCGGCCTTTCATCTCATTTGCGGCCTTGTTCGTAAAGGTCATGCACAAGATATTCTCCGCCTTCGCATAGCCACCCTCGATGAGATGAGCCACCCGATAAGCAAGTGTATTCGTTTTTCCCGTCCCAGCGGACGCTAACAAGAGGATATTCTGTTCCACTTCATCAATAACGCGTTGTTGTTCACGATTGATAAGCATAAAAACCTCCTGTTATTTAATGCCGTAATATATAGCAGCTAAAACCATAGGAATAGGACCTAAAATTGCTGTTAATGCCCAAATACCAACTCCAATATCCATTGGAATCTCAAGTACATGAACACATACCCAGTAGGTTAAGCCACCAATCACAACATTCATAGCCACCCGTTTAATGGTGAAAAATGCTACCTTGAAAGCAATGTAGGCTACAGCAATGGAAATAACCGCCGATATAATCGGTGATGCTAATAAAGCTCCCATACTACTATCCTTTCATTTCTTGACGGTTCACTACGGCACCGCCTAGCGTTAATTCATCGGCATATTCGATATCGCCCCCCACAGGAACACCGCGGGCAATGCGCGTTACCTTGATGCCACTTGGACTTAATAAGCGCGCCAAATACAGAGCTGTTGCTTCCCCTTCGACATCTGGATCTGTCGCGAGGATAACCTCTTGTACAACGCCATCGCGAAGGCGTGCAATCAATTCTTTTACGCGAATATCGTCAGCACCAATGCCCTCCATAGGGGACAAGGCACCTTCCAATACATGATACAAGCCCTTATAATCACCACTGCGCTCGATAGCAATCACATCACGAGATGTTTCAACAACCATAATCGTCGTTTGATCACGATTTGGATTGCTACAGAATTCACAAGGATCTTGAGCTGATAAGTTAAAGCAAATAGAACAGTGACGCGTAGCCCCCTTCGCTTCTACAATGGTTTCCACGAGGCGGTCCACCTCTTCCTTCGGCATTTCTACCAAATGGTACGCCAAGCGTCTAGCCGACTTAGAACCGATGCCAGGCAAGCGGCGCAGCTGTTCTACGAGCCGTTCTAAAGCGTTTGTCATTTAGAATAAACCTGTTGGCAAGTTTAGACCACCAGTCACTTTGCCCATTTCTTGAGCCAAGAGGTCGTCTACTTTTTTGCTAGCTTCGTTTACCGCAGCCATTACGAGATCCTCTAACATTTCCACATCTTCAGGATCAACAGCTGTAGGATTCAATTTCAAGGATTCGATGATTTTTTCGCCGTTCATCACAACGGTTACAGCACCGCCACCTACAGAAGCTTCTACAGTACGAGTTTTTAACTCTTCTTGCATTTTCTTCATATCTGCTTGCATTTTTTGAACTTTTTTCATCATGCCAGTCATATTGCCCATACCTTTACCAAACATTGTATTTCCTCCTTTTAGGACATCGTCCTATACTAATATTCTAAGTCCATATCATTAATACTATATGACATAGGTTTATAACATATATGTCTCCTAATAGCCCCAAGGCCAAAGGTTATTATATAACGATTGCTTTTCATCTATTCTTCGATGACCTCGACGATGATGTCATGGTCTTCAGATAGTTTTTCTAATGTTTCTGCCAATAAAGGATTATTTCGTTCCTCTTCGGTCATTTTTGTTGGGTACCAGGCGTATTCACGAGTCACCGTAACACTATCGATAGCCTCTACTTCAATAGGTTTTTGTGAAAGCATACCATTTCCATCACTTTGATGCGGGGTTACCTCACGAGGTTCAACCCCATCAGACTTTGGGACAGCTTCCACCTCGATATGCGCACCGCTATCCATAGGACGCTCTAACACTTCGCCATCCTCGCTGATAACAGTCACACTATCTAATGGATGTGGCGGCATATCATCTAAGGATGATACATAAGAGCCCTCCATATCATCTACAGGCACATCATCAAAGGAATGAACTGGAATATTATCCCCTTCAATAGAACCCGCTAGAGACTCAATAGGAATTTCACCATCAGGGACCTGATTAGATGGACTGCCATCAAAAGATGTAATCGGCACATCTCCACCGGATGCTGGCTCTGTTTCTACACCAGCTCCTAATGCAGTTTCTGATGCAGCTATTGTAGCTGTATTCGCACTATCACTAACTACTGTATTTGCAACAGCACCGCCGGTTTTCTTAGCTAAGAATGCCATCGCCGCAGCCTTAGCCGCGTCCACAGCCGCAGAATCAGGCTTACTATCTTGAGGATCATTGGTTAAATCCATTTGTGTCGGTTGCCCACCGGAGGTCGTCTTTACGTCAACCATCGGTTCTTGTGGTCGTTGGGATGCTTTTACTTGGCGTTGTGTAGTACTACCAGCAGCCTTTTTATAGTCTTTATAAACTTGCGTGAGGGCATCCACGATTTCTACGTGTACTGCATAGCCCAGTGTATAGGTGAAAGCATCAGCTGCTTCCGCCAAATTCACTTCATTAGTCATCACATTGAGATGCAATGTATTTTTAAAGGCCATGACCGCCTTGCTTTGGTCTACATATACAAGTTGACCTTGACCGATAACGGTAGAGGTCATATTGCGATTGCTATCCTTCAAGTATTTAATCACATTGGATTGTACATTGCGATACTCTTGAGCAGACAAGATTTGTTCACTAATGATGGCCTGTGTACTAACACCTTTTTTAGCACGACCTTTAGCTTGGTTTCTTGTAGGTTTTCGGGAATCCGTGTCCCCATTATTTGGCGGTGGCGCCATGCCAACCCCGCCCATCGGTGGCGGAGCCATGCCCACTCCATTCATCGGAGGAGGTGTACTACCTGGTGCTCCCATCGGTGGAGGCGTCATACCTACCCCATTCATAGGAGGCGGTGTCATCCCCACACCACTTGATTGTGGCACTGCATCAATAGTAGTATTTTGAGTGCTGCTCATTGGAGCATCCTGTGTAGTTACAGTAGTATCAACAGATACAAAACTATTCGCATAGCCACCTTGTGGTGGTACAAATGCATTAGCACCATATGTTGTTGGAGCTGCTACGGGGCCTCGTTGCTCTAATTGAGCCATGCGGTTCAATAAATCGTTTCGTTCAGATCTCTCGGCACTTTCTAGTGCATATACACGGTCTTCTAAGCTTTCATCAACAGAACCTAATTTAGCACAAAGCACGAGTAGGCCCATTTCAATGATGGTTCGTGGGTTGTCCACTTGTTTCGCATCATTCATGATGGATTGAGCACTGCGCACATATTGGTTAAGTTCATTGAAATCAACAGTATTGGCCTGAGCTAAAAACTCATCCTTAAAGGCATCGTATACCTTGAGCTCATCCGCATCAGGAGCCACCTTACCAACGAGCAAGGCACGCACATGTTGAATGAGGGCTTCCATAATTTGCGTCGCATCGCGACCTTCTGCCAATGCATCGTGAACGTAGGATAATACTTTCGGGCCATCTCCGTTGCGCAAAGCATCTAAGAAATGAATGATCCATTCCTTACTTACAAGACCGATTAACTCTTCCACCACTTGCGGTGTAATAGAGCCCGTTGCCATACCTGCACATTGGTCTAGAATACTCAAGGCATCACGCAAACCACCGTCTGCATGAACAGCGATGAGCTGAGCCGCCGCAGAATCAAGACCAAAGCCTTCTTTTTCTGCTACGTAAGATAAGCGTTGTGCGATGTCATCAGAAGTAATGCGTCTAAAAGTGTAACGCTGACAACGAGACACGATAGTAACAGGCAATTTTTCAATTTCTGTAGTGGCAAAGATAAACATCACATGAGCAGGAGGTTCTTCTATGGTTTTTAAAAGCGCATTCCACGCCTCTGTAGTGAGCATGTGGGCTTCATCGATGATGAACACCTTTTTACGCCCTTCAACAGGCATAAATTTGACGCTTTCACGAAGAGCACGCACCTCATCGATACCGCGATTAGATGCGGCATCGATTTCAAGGACGTCCATGGACTGGCCACTCAAAATCGATCTACAAGCACTACACTCATTACAAGGGTGATCCGTTGGGCCATGCTCGCAGTTGATAGCGCGCGCAAAAATCTTCGCCATGCTCGTCTTACCAGTCCCCCGCGGACCGGCAAATAAATAGGCATGAGCTACCTTATCCTCCCGGATAGCGCGCATCAATGTATCAGACACCTGATGCTGACCGACTACATCGGTAAATGTCTGCGGACGATACTTACGATATAGCGCAATATATGCCATTGGAACACCCCCTTTTTCCGAAACTTACAATACTTTATTATACCATATTCAAGAAAATCTGACTTCTTTAATATAGTTCTCTCCACATTTCCAAATTGATATGTTTATTTATAAACTTTGTAGATATTTACTAGTCAAAATTCCATCATATGGTTCACAATAAAACATCGTATAGTCCAGAATAAAGTATCATACATTCCTAAATTAGACATAAAAAAAGCGACCTCACAGGCCGCCTTGCAATACTCGATCACGACAGCCCCCGGGTTCCCCGTGGCACATGAAGGTTACCGCTTAGTGCTGCTACCTCTCAGTCCTGACACGATTCACAGGCCCCCATTGCACAGGCCCGAGAACTGCCATGATCCAATATTGCAATATAAATATTATACATGAAAAAGCCTCTATAGTCAAAGCTATAGAGGCTTTTCACTGTATTCTTATATAACAAAAATTAACTAAGAAGAAATATATTATGCATATTTTTCTTTAAATGCAGCTAATTGAGCTTCCTCTAAGGACAAGCCTTGTTCTTTAAAGCGTTCAATAGCAGCTTGCATTTCTTCATAGGCTACAGGCACAACTTTTGTAAATCTGTTTACAAAGTTATTCCAGTTTTCTAAGATGTGACGGCCTTTAGCGGAGTTAGTATGCAATACATGTTGTTCTACTAGTTCTTTAATGCGTTTAAGGTCATCATTATTCGCAGTACGTAATTCTACGAGACCTGTATTTACATAGCGTTCATCGCAATCGAGAATGTACGCATAGCCACCGGACATACCTGCTCCAAAGTTACGGCCAATTTTACCGAGTACGAGCACTTCGCCACCAGTCATGTATTCACAGCCATGATCGCCGACGCCTTCCACAACGGCAGTGATACCGCTATTACGAACGGCGAAACGTTCACCGGCCACACCGTTGATGTAGGATGTACCAGAGGTTGCACCATAAAATGCAACGTTACCGATAAGGATATTTTCATCAGCTTCAAAAATGGATTTCTTAGGTGGATATACAGTAATGGTACCGCCGGACAAGCCTTTACCGAGGTAATCGTTTGCATCACCTTCAAGTTCTAGTGTCATGCCTTTAGGAATGAAAGCACCGAAGGATTGACCCGCAGAGCCTTCGAAATTCAACTTGATTGTATTGTCTGGCAAGCCGCTTTCACCATAACGACGTGTAACCTCAGAACCAACCAAGGTACCTACAACGCGGTTGATATTGGTGATAGCCAATTTAGCGCGAATCGGTTTTTGATCCTCAATAGCAGGACGACACATACGCAAAAGTTTCGACATATCCAAGGTGCGTTCCAACTCGTGATCTTGGTCAACCATGTGCATATGGCCTACAGAAGCATCGATGTATGGACGGAACAATATACGTTTAAGGTCAACGCGAGACAATTTGAAGTTATCATCTTGAGATTTTTGACGCACAAGATCGATACGACCAACGAGCTCAGCTACGGAGCGAATACCTAAACGAGCCATGATTTCACGCAATTCACGTGCAATGAAAATCATCAAATTTTCAACATATTCAGGCTTACCTGTGAAACGAGCACGCAATTTTTCATCTTGTGTAGCTACACCATAAGGGCATGTATTAAGATTACATACACGAGCCATTTTACAGCCCACCGCAACGAGTGGCAATGTGCCAAAGCCGAATAACTCAGCACCGAGCATAGCTGCTACAGCCACATCGAAACCAGTCATCAACTTGGAGTCTACTTCTAATTGAACACGGTCACGTAATCTGTTGAGCATCAAGGTTTGATGAGTTTCAGAGAGACCAAGTTCCCAAGGTACACCTGCATGTTTTACAGACGTGCGACCTGCTGCACCTGTACCACCATCGTATCCGGAAATCAAGATGTTATCTGCTTTTGCTTTCGCAACACCAGCAGCGATTGTGCCAACACCCGCTTCAGAAGTCAATTTAACGGAAATACGCGCATCTTTGTTAACACATTTCAAGTCGTAAATCAACTCTGCCAAGTCTTCGATGGAGTAAATATCATGATGCGGTGGTGGAGATACGAGCTCAACACCTGGAGTGGAGTGACGAGCCTTGGCAATTTCAGGATATACTTTTTTGCCTGGTAATTGACCACCTTCACCTGGCTTAGCACCTTGAGCACATTTAATTTGCAATTCTTTTGCATGAATGAGGTAGTTCGCAGTTACGCCAAACCGCCCAGATGCAATTTGTTTTACTTCGGAATTCATACTATCGCCGTTTGGCAATGGTTTAAAACGCTCTACATCTTCGCCGCCTTCACCAGAGTTAGATGTGGAGCCTAAACGGTTCATTGCGATGGCGATAGCTTCATGCGCCTCTTTACTGATGGCACCGTAACTCATAGCTCCCGCTTTAAAGCGTTTTACAATAGATTCTTCAGGTTCAACCTCTTCGATAGGAATACCGCCGCCTACAGGGTAGTTCAATTCCATCAAGGAACGCAATGTTACGTGATAATCGTTGCGAATCGCTTTGGAATATTCTTTATATTTTGCGTAGTCACCGTTGATAAGAGATTCTTGTAAAAGCTCGATTGTCTTAGGATTGAATAGATGCTCTTCCCCATCTTTTACAGGACCATACCAACCGCCTGGTTCGAGTACTGTTTCATCGGATTTGAAAGCACGTTCAAAACGAGCTAATGCTTCATGTGCTACCCCACCAAGACCAATACCACCAATACGTGTTGATGTATTTACGAAGAACTTATTAATGAAGTTAGTATTCAAACCCAACGCTTCAAAGATTTGTGCACCGTGGTAGGAACGAACTGTGGAAATACCCATTTTGGACATGACCTTCATAATACCACCTACAGCGGCCTTGATGTAGTTCTTTTCTGCTTGTTCTGGTGTAATATCTCCAAGACGTTTACGAGCTTGTAAATCGCGTACTGTTTCAAGCGCCAAATATGGGTTGATAGCCGTTACACCATAGCCAATTAATGTACAGAAGTGATGTACTTCACGAGGCTCACCAGATTCAAGGATGAGACCAATTTCTGTACGCAACACTTTGCTAATCAAGTGATTGTGAACAGCAGCTACAGCCAACAACGCTGGGATTGGCGCATGATGTTCATCGACACCACGGTCGGATAAAATCAATACATTTTGATCTGTACGAGCTGCTTCTTCTGCCTTAGCACACAATTCATCTAATGCATCACGCAAGCCTTCGGCACCCTTAGTTGGATCAAATAAGATTGGCAAGGTTACAGATTTCATGCGACGGCAATCAAGAGCTTTGATGGACGCCAATTCTTGGTTTGTAAGAATTGGGGTACGCATGGACAATGCATAGGTACCAGCTTTGTTAGGTTCTGTTAAATTACCAGAGTTACCAAGCATAACACGTGTAGATGTAACCATTTCCTCACGAATAGAATCGATTGGAGGATTCGTTACTTGTGCGAACATTTGCTTAAAGTAGCTGTATAACAATTGTGGTTTATCTGACAAGATAGCCAAAGGCGCGTCCGCCCCCATGGCACCAACAGGGTCTTTACCATCTTTTGCCATAGGCACAATCATGCGAACAAGGTCTTCTTGGGTATAACCAAAAGCTTGTTGTTCTTTGAATAAATCATCAACTGTTGGAATTGTACTTTCATCGGCTTGCGTGATTTCAGACAAATGAATAACGTGTTCCTTTACCCATTCATTGTATGGCAATTCAGTAGCAACGCGATGTTTGATTTCTTCATCGGAGATGATACGTTGCTCCTCTGTATCAATGAGTAGCATTTTACCTGGTTCCAAACGGCCTTTAGCACGGATGTTTTCAGCATTTTCGTTTACAACGCCAACTTCGGAAGCCATAATAACGCGATCATCTGTTGTCACATAGTAACGAGCAGGACGCAAACCGTTGCGGTCAAGGACACCGCCGATAACTGTACCATCCGTAAAGCCCATAGCCGCAGGACCATCCCAAGGTTCCATCATAAAGCTATTGAACTCATAAAAATCATGTTTTTCTTGGCTCATGAGATTATTGCGTTCCCAAGGCTCAGGAATCATCATCATAATCGCATGAGGCAAGGAGCGGCCTGTCATATGCAAGAATTCTAATGTGTTATCAAACATAGCAGAGTCAGATCCGCTATCATCTACTACAGGGAATACCTTTTTGATATCTGGGAACAATGGAGATTCCGCTTTACCTTCACGAGCATTGATCCAGTTTACATTACCGCGGATAGTGTTGATTTCACCATTATGAACTAAGAAACGGTTAGGATGTGCCCGAGCCCAGCTTGGGAATGTATTCGTACTGAAACGGGAGTGAACCATTGCCAACGCAGAGGTAAAGTCAAGATCGCTCAAATCAAGGTAGAAGTCACGCAATTGACCAGGTGTTAGCATACCTTTATATACGATTGTTTTGGAGGATAAAGATGCGATATAGAAATCGCTAGATAATTCCTTGCTCAATGGAATGATGCGTTTTTCCGCCAATTTACGGATGATATATAGTTTACGTTCAAATTCCTTATTGTTAGTTACATCGGGGCCTTTGCCGATGAGGATTTGAATCATCCAAGGGCGAATCGCCGCAGCCTCTTTACCGACCTTTGTACCATCTACCGGTACTTCACGCCAGCCGAGAACAACCTGGCCCTCTTCGCGTACGACCTCTTCAAGAATTCGCTTCTGCTCGTTACGGAGACTTTCATATTTATGAGCAAATACCATACCTACGCCATACTCACCAGCTGCAGGTAGGTTGATACCAAGCACTTCGCATTCACGCTTAAAGAACTCGTGCGGAATTTGTACCAAAATACCGGCACCATCACCTGTGTCCTTATCGGCACCGGCACCACCACGATGTTCAAGGCGCTCCAAAATACGCAAACCATCGTCGATAATATCATGAGATTTTTTTCCCTTAATATTAACAACAAAACCCATGCCACACGCATCCTTTTCAAATTGGCTGCTGTACATGCCATTGGCTTCGAGTCTAGCTTGATCTAGACATTGTTGCTCTATTGTGCTTTGCTTCATATCCATAACGTGCACTCCTTCATATCACTTGATTATTCCAAGCACTGCGGCATCGTTCCGTTCGGTCTTGGTAAAAGTATAACTAACAAACTATTTCTCTATAAAATTATCAATTTAACATTCTATAGAATTTTATGTCTATACACAGTATACTCTTGTCTACTGTGAATTGAAAATATAAAAAAAACATAGTCTATGCTTTTCATGCATAGACTATGAGTTTTTATCACTATTGTTTTTTGTATACAAGGATACATGGAAAATAAGCATCTCGTCCGATAGATATGATGGGCTTATTATTTAGAGTAGTAAAATCTACAGTTATTATTCTCGACCAAAATTATCCCCTAATTCACAAGTAATCGTGATAGTTTCGTCCTTACCATACGGCACGAAGGTTAGCTCCGATGCATGCAAGCATTGACGTGTATAGGGCTTATTGCGCGTACCATACATAGCATCACCAATAATAGGATGTCCAATGTGTTCCATGTGTACGCGAATTTGATGAGTTCTACCAGTCAATAACTTAAAACGTAACAGAGTATTGTCTCCCTCATGATTAAGAACAATATATTCTGTTTGAGCAGGCTGCCCAAATTCATCGATAACGCGGCGATTATCAAATACTGGATCGACCCCGATAGGCGCATCTACCATACCATCCGCATCAATACGCCCTTCTACAAGGCCTGTATAAATGCGGTCAATACGACTTGCTTGTAGCTCATCAGTATAGTATTGTTGTGCTTCCTTTGTTTTACCAAAGAGAATGCAACCCGATGTATCTCGGTCGAGGCGATGCACAGGGCGAACCTTATGAACTACACCCTTTTTTGCATAATAACCAGCTATATAATTGCTTAAGGTGCAAGACTTTGTTTGCCCTGCTGGATGAACGAGCATAAAAGGAGCTTTATTTACAACTAAGGTATGAGCATCTTCGTAGAGAACGGTAATCGGCCCCTTTTCTACGTCTACTCCATAATCCTTATCTTGTGGTAATTCTAAGGTTAACACATCCCCTTTTTTGAGTGCTCGTTGTGAATGAGCCACACGGCTATTAACTTTTACCCGTTTCTTGCGAAACATCATTTGGATATCCCGAGAGGATAGGGAAAATCGTTCCTTTACATATTTAGAGACCGTCAACTCTGTCGGTTCTTTCACCGTATACGTTTTCCAGCTCATATTACCACCATTCGTTAATATATGTTTTTTGTTCAGGATAGAGAATATCGAAATAGTCTAACCATTCTTCGCTTACTGAAAGTTTCCCTTCAAACGCAAGGTCTCGAGCCGTAAGTGTGCCCATTAATAACTGGCTCAACGCACCGACCTCAATGGTAATATCTGTTTCACCCTCTATCGTATCATAAATCTTTTTAACGGATGGAGTTAATGCACTGCCATATTGTACTTCATAGCGACCTTCGTTCCAACTGCAAAGCCCATCTTTCACTGCAAAGGTCATTGTTATAGGCATCATCAATGCCTCTTGATTGACAGGAATTGCTTCAAAAGCAGCTTTTACATCTACAATACGACTCATCATATATGGCATGGTAGCGTGGCCAGTTCTACCATCAGGATAGAAGCGATAATATGTATCGTGAAGGCCTTCATTCCAACGGATAGACGTACCTTGAGAACGGTGATTATAGAAATAATTCAATAATGCACGTTGTGCACGGCGTGTCGTGTAAACCAACTCAGTAACAGGAATTTCAGGCTGACCTAAACGATACACTGCGTAGCCTTCAATGACATGGTCATCGTTGCGCACTACAGCAACATTTACACCTTCTGCAAAGAAGCTGCCTAACAAACGTTTCCATTCCTTTTCACCACGTTCTGCGTAGCCGGAAAGACGAGCCGTATATGTTTTATATACTGGATCTAACAAAGTCCATTGATCTACACTATTTAGTAAGCCAAAGCTCAACGTTTTATCTGTCATAGGGCGCAAGTCTTCTAGCGACATGGTATTCACCCATTGATGAGCATAAAGCTCCCAACCATATTGTTGATAGAACGCTGCCTTGGATGGCATCAAAATCGTCATAGCTTGACCGCGTTTACGAAGCTCTTCTAGTGCAGCAGTTAACAGTGCACCGCCTACACCACCACGGCGAGCTGCTGGATGCGTTGCAACGCCTACCATATAGCTCGTAGGCAATACGGCACCACGTACATTAACATTGTATTGACGCAAATGAACGGTGCTCAACAATTGGTCCTGTTCTAACCCGACCATTGTATTCTCTGGTTCATAGCAATTTGTAAAATAATATTGGAAGAACGGATCTTCCTTAGGTTCAAAGCAGTACGCCCATAGATTTTCTACATGAGGCGTATCTTGAGCCGTCGCAATTCTAAATTCCATAATTATGTCCTCGTTATATCATAAGAGCCGTTATCTATCTGTCCCGTCACAGCGTATAATATCTAATCTGATCTAATTTAAGCACATCACATCGCCATGATGATACGATAGTTACATTCAAATAGATAGTTTAACAATTCTATTATAACAAAATGAGCTATGAAGCACATCGACTTCATAGCTCAGATTTTATTTACCACCTGTCGCATTATCTGCTTCGTTAGCATATACTGCGTCATATTTTTCAGCAAAATGATCTGGGTTATAAGATTCTTTTGCTTGACGAAGACCAGGCAAGCCCATATCTTCTTCACGGTTGATGAATTCTACTTCGCTAAATTCATGACGAATGAATTCATTATTGATAGCTTGATACAAACCACGAATATCTGGATTTGCTTTTTCAATGTGAATCAAAGCAATTCTGTCATTGAGAAGTTCACCGATACTAAAAGCCTCAACACGGCCGAATAATTTAATGGCACCGCCTTTAAGACCCAACACATCCCAGTTGTCAAACAACAAATTGATGGCTACCAATTCATCTTCGATACCTTCTTCATGATGCGTTTCTACCCAAGATGCTGCCGTTTCACGACATAATGGGATGATATCATCTGTAATTGGCACATATTCATAGTTAGAATATTGCATGCGGAATTGATTTAAATGGTTTTTCTTTTGACGGAATTTCTTACCAGACAAGTTGATAAGATCTTCGGATTTGTAAATGTATTCGTAGTTGTCGCGGTCAGGTGTAAATGCATAGCGACCAGGACATAGGTCTTCCATACGTTCTTTTACATCTTTGCTAACGCCTTTAAATCGGAACGGCAATTTATTTTCTACGAACCATTCTTTAGCACGCAACAAACCATCAAGGAACTTTGCATCTTTACCAGCAAATGGAGGCAAAAGGAATGGCTCACGCTTGCCACCACCTTGGATGTACAATACGCCATTCTCTTCAGCCCAGCGAATACCGTACGGATCTTGCCACATAAACAGTGTAGTAAAGCAATTATCGGATGCTTCATAATGATGTTGTTCAAAATACTTGTCGATTAATGGTTTATCTCGCAATTCAAAACGTTTAAATTCTAAAATAATAATCCCTCCTATCAGATTCCTCTTTTGAGGTTACTTTCACGATTTGTGAAAGTTTCGATTCTATTATGTTTAAACATAAATTCTAACAATCTAGTATTAAACCCATAGGGTTCGTAATTACAATTTTACAGATTCACCTAACTCAAAGGTGCTATCCGTTGTGATAACCTTGTCACCTTCGTTGAGTCCAGAAATAATAGCTACGTCATCACCTTCAGTAATGCCTACCTCAACAACACGTACATCAACTGTATTATTCTCGGTTAATACATATACATATTTGCCATCTTGATTTTCCCGAACCGCCTTAGTTGGAACGGTCAGCATCTTGGCTTTCACATTAGATTCAATAACAAGTGTATAGAATTCACCAGCCTTGATAAGGCCTTTCTCATTGTTGAAAGTAGCTTTTACGAGGACACTTGGCACATTTTCAGGCTGAGTAATATCTACATAAGTCAATTCACCTGGTATTTCTTGGTCCCCCACCTTGAGAAGTACCTTCATACCATTCTTGGCTTCAGCTGTACCTAACTTCATAGCCGCATCACGGGGAATGCTGAGGGATGCTACCATCGGTGTGGATTGCTGAATCATCATAAAAGGACGATCCGCAATCGCCATTTGACGATCCTCGTTATAAATAGATGTCACCGTACCTGCTATAGGGGCCACGATTGTAGAAGCTGCCATCTGTGCAGATACTTGAGCAATTTGTGCCTCGATAGCCGCCGTATTGACGCCTCCCCCACCACCAGTTGTGACTGTTGTAGTTTGTGGTTGAGATCGTTCCAAAATACGATCATATTCTTTTTGTGTGATTATGCCTGCTTCGCGCATGCGTTGAGCCTGTTCCAGTTGAGTACTGTCTATAGATGCTGCAGTCGTAGTCGTCACAGCTGTGGCATATGATTGTGATTGGGCTTGTGCTAATTGTCCTTGCAAGGATGCTAGCTGTTGTTGTAAAGCCGATGTATCTACAGTTGCCACAGTTTGACCTTGCTGTACTTGGTCGCCTACTTTCACAGCATACACGACCTGCCCCGTCAAGGTCGGCGTTATCGTCGCCTTATTAAGGGCCGTTACATTGGCATCATTATGAATCTGCAACGGCATATCCTTGTACGTTACCTCTGCGACGGATACGGTTTTCGTACCACATCCCGCAATAGCGAGTGTCATAATCATAACACCAAGGATAGCAATTACAGAGCAGAAACGATTTATTTGCATTCTGTCACTTCCTATCATATTGATTTTTATCAATACCTTAGTATATCATAAAATCAGTTAGAATTGTATGAAAGCTAATTCCTTTAATTTATGGCTATAACGGAGGTTCTCATGGAAGAACGGATGGACTTTAGAATTTTAAACAATGGTAGCTTCATTCCCTCCATCGGTTATGGTACCTATAAAACAGGTACCGAAGGAGAGACTGAACAAGCCGTTGCCAATGCACTTGGCGTAGGCTATCGTTTACTCGATACGGCTGCCTATTATGGCAATGAAGAAGCCGTTGCTAAAGGAATCAAAGCATCTGGTATTAAACGAACAGATATAATCATCACTACTAAAATCTGGCACACTGATGCAGGCTACGATAATACGATGCGTGCTGTTGAAAGTTCCTTAAAGAAACTAGATACCAACTATATCGATATCATGCTCGTACACCAACCACTGGGTGATTACTACGGTTCTTGGCGCGCCATGGAAGAATTATACGATCAAAATATACTCCGTGGGTTAGGTCTATCTAACTTTTACGAAGACCGCCTCATTGACTTGCTATACCACTGCAATGTAAAGCCGGTGGTCAACCAAATCGAATGCCACCCGTTCAACCAACGTCAATCACTCTTACAATTGATGAGAAAGCATCAAGTTGTAGGTATGGCATGGTCTCCATTTACCCGTGACCGCCAACCGATTTTTGACCATCCAATCATCAAAAGCTTGGCAGAAAAATACGGTGTTTCAAAACATCAAATCATCTTGCGTTGGCACATCCAACGAGGCATCATTCCATTACCAAAGGCCAATAACGTGAGCCATATGGAAGCAAACTTCGATGTATTCGATTTCAAACTCACCAACATCGACATGGACGTTATGGAACTATTAGACCAACGATCCTTCTTGGAAAATCATCATACTGCGCCTGGTCTTGAAAGGCTGTTACAACTCAAATAAAACGTAATATACTAATTAAACATGCATTATTGCCAACAAATATAATAATCATGCCATCGCGATAAGCCAAACAGTATATGTAAAAATAAACCACGTATATCTAATCTTTCATAGGCATAGATATACGTGGTTTATTTTATTTTGGTACATTAAATACCGCTTGTATGAGTACCATATATGCTACTGTTCCCACACCAATAGACATAAACATATTTCGTTTCCATAGATGTAGCCCAACTGTCACCAGCAATGCAGTCAGCTCAGGCAATCCATAAGGATAGGCGAGTACAACTGTATCCTTAAATGTATACACAACAAGCACCCCCATTACCGCTGCAGGTAATGCCTTTCCCAAGTACTGTACAAAATCTGGCGCTTTTTTACCGGGAGGGAATATGAGAAATGCTGCAAATCGTGTGAGCAATGTACCTGCTACTACAATAGCAACAGTAATGACCATTTCTAAACTAGTCAAGGCGTACACCTCCCCACTTATACGCTATATAACATACTACGAGCATACACCCCATAGAAGCAAGCATAAATAAGGATTTTCCCGTTAATAGAAGCATTGCTAGGGCTACAACGGCTCCAACAGCACCTAAGCCTCGAATATTATTACTTTTAGCATTAAATAACATTTCAAGGAATATAACAATAAATAAGCCAGGTAATACAAAACCAATACCTCGCAAATCTACAGATGCTAATAAATCACCGAACAATCCCCCTACAAGAGTACTCACCACCCAGAAGATATAATTAAGCCACGATACATGGAAGTAGAACCATTTTTCATCTACATCATCGGGTAACTTCGTAGATACATTAATTGCAAAGCTTTCATCACACATCCACGCAACTGTAGGAAACCATTTCCATCCCATATGCACATATCGCTGTAGTGCAGATAGACCATAGAAGAAATGGCGCCCATTGACAAACAAGGTCAACATAAAAGTATTCACTGGATCAAAGCCTGCCATTAACAGCCCAATAGTTACGAACTCCATGGAGCCTGCAAATATGGTACTAGCTAAAACAGGAGCGGTCCACCAAGGAAACCCTTGACTGGTAGCATACAAACCAAAGCCTACTCCAAGAAAAAGGAAACTAAACCCCATGGGAATCATAATAGGAAGTGCAAAAGAAAATGCACTTCTATTTTTTATTTTATTTATAGGGAGCGCCTCCTTTCCATATCATACAAGTTTACACTGTTAATCCCCTTAATTATAAGGCACGCGTTAAAATCTCGCGAGCTACTTCTGGTGTTACATCACCATTTTCACCAAGTTGTGTCATGCCATGGTCCTCTAATTGTTTCACAATTTTATCAACTGCTTCTTCACCAAGACCATAGTCTTTCAAATGCGTAGATACGCCAAGGGACTCGAAGAATTCACGAGTTTTAGCGATAGCCTTGTCCGCTTTTTCTTCGTTTGTACCTTCTGTAATATGCCATACCCGTGTAGCATATTGTGCCAATTTTTCAAGTTTGTCTGCTTTTTTCACTTCTAACAATGCAGGTAATACGATAGCCAATGTAATACCATGGTCAAGATGGTACGCCGCAGTTAACTCATGGCCAATCAGATGAGTTGCCCAGTCTTGTGGCACGCCGGCACCAATTAAACCATTTAATGCCAATGTAGAGGCCCACACGTGGTTAGCACGAATATCGTAGTTTTCTGGATTTTCTACTGTTTCTTTGCCGATTTCAATCATAGTTTTTAAAATACCTTCGCTGAAACGATCTTGAATACGACCTTCTACAGGGTATGTTAAATACTGCTCTGTGGTATGCACAAAGGTATCGATAACGCCATTCTTAACTTGTCTTTCAGGCAAGGTGAAAGTCAATGTTGGATCAAGCATGGAGAACTTAGGGAATACTAAGCTACTGAATACAGGGTATTTACCGTCACCATAAGTAATAACTGCACCATTGTTCATTTCGGAACCAGTTGCAGGTAGTGTCATAACTGTGCCAAATGGTAATGGATTTGGTACCATGTCTACCGGAACCTCTGGCACACCAGCTTTCATTACCTCAATAACGGGACCATCATAGGTAGCACCCATAACGATAAGTTTTGTAGCATCTACTACAGAACCGCCGCCTACAGCGAGAACGAAATCTACGCCATGTTCTTTAATGAAAGCTACCGCACGTTCACAAGTTTCAAGAGATGGGTTTGGCTCAATACCACCAAACTGCTCAACCTTGCGGTTACCAAGAGCTTTCACAATGCGATCAATAAGACCACTGTGCACAGCGGAGCCACCACCATAAGTAATGAGCACCTTTGCATCCTTTGGTACCAATGTATCTAATTCATCTAAACGGTCTTTACCAAATACGATATGTGTAGGGTTATAAAAATCAAAATTATACATACATCCTCCATTAATCCGACATATAGATATATGAATCCATATTAGAATTATACAAAAATATTTAAAATATAAATTTACTACCTAGCGATCACACATTCAATATAACACATTAATCAATATATTATATTGAATTGTATTATAAATGAGCTAGAATTTCACAATAGTTTTAATCTATAGCTAACTGATATGCTTTTATCATATACAAATCACCTTCATCCATGATAGGATATAACCATTATAAGACTTGAAAGGGATGATTATATGAAATTAAAAACATTGTTAGCACCATTACTTATCGGTGCTCTTGCATTTGCTATCGCTGGTTGTGGTAGTACATCAAATCAATCAACACAAACACAAAAAGAAATCAAAATAGGTGCTACATCTGGTCCTCATGCACAAGTAGCTGAAGCTGTAGCAAAAGAAGCTAAAAAACAAGGAATCGATCTTAAAGTAGTTGAATTCTCAGACTATGTAACACCTGATAAAGCCCTTGCAGATGGCGATATTCAACTGAATGCTTATCAACATGTACCATTTATGGAAAACTTTAACAAACAAAATGGTTCCAACTTAGTAGCAATCGGTAAAACAATTTTGGTGCGTATGGGCTTATATAGTAATAGCGTACACAGCGTACAAGATGTACCTGAAGGCGCTACTGTTTCTATCCCAAATGACCCTACTAATGGTGGTCGTGCATTAGCATTATTAGCTAAAGCTGGATTAATTACGTTAAAAGATGGTGTCGGCTTCAAAGCAACAGTTGCAGATATCACATCTAACCCGAAGAATATAAAGATTCAAGAACTAGAAGCAGCTCAATTACCTCGTAGTCTAGATGATGTAACAATTGCAGTTATTCCAATGAACTATGTGCAAAGTGCTGGTCTTAGTGTAGAAAAACAAGGTTTCTTCTTCGAATCTAAAGATGAACCACTAACAGTTATCGTACTTGCAGTTCGTAGTGAAGACAAAGACAACGAAACATACAAAAAAATTGCAGATATTTACAAATCTGATGCTATTAAACAATACATCGACGAAACATTCAAAGGCACTATTACAACTGCCAACTAATAAAGTTTATATCGTCACTATATAACTAAAAAGAGATGCCCCAATGATTACAATCATTGGGGCATCTCTTTTTTACTCTTCTGTATCAAATGTAACATCTAATGGTTGACGCTCTACAATATTGCGATATCGTACTTTAGGATATCCCATAAGAATGCCACCAGCTACAATTTTATCATCAGGTACACCTAATTCATCTAATAATGGTTGGTATTCAGCTTCTCCAGCATGTTCAAAGAAACCAGCCCAACAAGTACCAAGGCCTAAAGTCGGCGCATATAGCTCAGCATAAGACAAGCAAGAGTGACCACTATCATGGGTACGATGAATATCTTTTTTAGAGCCAATTGCCACTACGAGAGCCGGCGCATCGCGCAAGATATACTCCTTGCCTTTATCTACCTCTGCTTGAGCAGCACGAGCATAGAGACGCATAATCGGTACTGTTTTTGCAGCCAGATGCATCCACTCTAGAACAAGATCAGCAATACGGCGCAACGTTTGTTTATCTCGGATTACTATATACGAAATACCTTGTGTGTTAGTCGCTGTTGGCGCCATTCTTGCAACGTTTAGCACTTTGCGAATGAGCTCTACAGGGACTGGTCTATTTTGATAGTTACGAATAGAGCGACGACTACGCATGAATAGCTCAGCTTGCTCAGGCGTTAACTTAGGTTCCTTTGTAATATCGATTTGCTCCTTACGCGGTGTCATATCGCTATCAAGAGCAAGCGTTGGGCATACGGAAATACAATGCCCACAGGAGATACAACCTCCCCTGCCAGTTACAGGTCCAGCATCGGACATCACCAGCAATCCGGTCGGACAGTCAGCAACGCAAAGGCCGCATCGTGTACAGACTTCTGTATTGACGGTAAATAACATCTGAATATCCTCCAAATACTACTATAAAGCCTATTATAACATACAAAATCAAGTCATATCTAGTTTTAAACAATTATTCTAATTGTATTGGGACTCAACTAACATTTGTTCATCCGCTTTTAGGATGGGGCCCCATCTCGTTAGTACAACTTGGTAAAAAAAGTAAAAATACGCTTGCTTGCGCCGTTCTTCGCAAAGTCGCTGCACAAGCGTATTTTTACTTTTTTATCACTGTATTTATAAAGATGTCCCATCCAAAAGCGTAAATAATCTAGCTAATACTTATGTAGAGTCATTACAATTACACCTTGAAATAAATCATAGAAAACACTATCATTTTACACATTATAATAAACTTTATACTAGTGGCCCCATGCCCACCGTATGAGAAGGACTAGCCAGATGCTAATCTGCTAGCTAGTCTTGATGCAAATTCAATCAAAACTACTTAGCCGCTCTCGTCTCTCCACTCCTCTAATTATAAAAGCAGATTGAGTAAATATCCAATGTAGCTTGTGATGGGGCTACTCTGTATATTAGCAAGATAAGTTGCTTTGCTATGGGACTAATTTACATCAGGTGTTATAAAAATGAAACTGGGTACCTCTGCAGCGACTTTACGAAGGACGGAGCAAAGAGGTACCCAGTTTTATTTTTAATTAAGTTGTCGCAATGAAATGGGGCCCCATAGCAAGCGACGTAGAAACCACTTATATACTAGGGCCCCATCACAAGCAGAGAAGTGAATTTACTCAAATGCTTTTATAAGCTCCATGTATTGCGCTTTGTGTGTCATTCTCCATGTCCCAAAGTCTGGTTCTGGAGATTCGTTTAGAATATTTGCCAAAGATTCCAAAAATTCTGGAATTTTTGTAGCTACAATATTGCCAGCCATTTTACCGAAGTTTTCAGAGCCCATGTGTTCTGAGCCACCGTCTACAAGGATAAATGCTACCATAGGTTTCTTATCTACTAATTTTACAGCACCATGGAAACCAATTTCGCCAATTTGATGTGTACCACAGGAGTGTGGACAGCCGGATATATGTAAACGAGGTAGTTTTCTTGTATCTACGCCCTTTTCCTCAAGGTGTGCGAAGATATCTTTCAAAAGACCGTTAGAGTCTTGCATTCCAATCTGACATATATTAGAACCAACGCAAGATACGGAACGGCGGAAATCATTTTCAGCGCTGTCATCAGTTAATTCCGCAATTTTGCGTGCTTCATCAGCTGTAAGATTAATGAAGAACAATGCTTGGTCTGGCGCAATACGTGCTTCTACTTGGTCAAGTGTCACTACATAGTCAAGGGCAGCCAGCAAGTGTTCAACGTTCGCATCACCACCTGCCGGATGGTATTCTACATAGTATAAACCGTCTTGTTTTTGACGGTGAATACGATAATTTTTCACAGAATCATCACGCTTACCAATTTTTGTAATTTCATAAGCATAATCAGCCGGATTAATAGTTAGGTGTTCTACTTCTTTTACCATAGCTAGGGTTTCTTCATAGATTTTGATGAAAGTTTCCGCCCCACCCATTTCAGCAGGCATGTAACGAGTACGAGCCTTACCGCGGTTTTTGAAGTTACCATGGTTAGCAAAGACCATAAGCATAGCTTTCACATGGTACAAAACATCCTCAGGCGCTACATCATGTGCCACCGGAATACCAATACGAGGATTAGGACCAATACCACCACAAGCATACACATCAAAAGTATTGTGTTTTGTTAAGTTAAAACCTAGGTCCTTGAACGTAGAATGTGGGGTACTATCAAAACCATTATCTATACCCATTTTAAATTTGCGAGGAATCTTGATATAGAACATTTGCTCCATAAGAAATACGCTAATAGCTGTTGCATATGGCGTAATATCTAAAGTTTCACGAGGATCAATGCCACGTAAAATACTAGCCACCACATTGGGATTGTCACCGCCAGCACCACGGTTATAGATACCGTGGTCATAACATTCCTTATAGAGACTCAATATAGTATCACCATCAAGGCCATGCATTTGTAAGCATTGGCCGGTAGTGAAATGTACGTGTTGCAGGTTATATTTACGAATGGAGTCCGCTAAAAACTGTATGTGCTCGCGCGTCATGCGACCACCGTTGAAGCGCCAACGGCTCATGCCAGTATTTGCACCGCGCTCAGCGTAACTACCATAAGCACCAGATTGTCCTTTATAGTCTGCAATGGATAGTTCTTTCTTATAGAACTTATGTGTCATATCCTCAAACTTTGGATAATCTGCAATTAATCGATCTTTTAATTCTTGTGTAATCATACTATTACCCTCTTGGCTTATATTTATTAAGCATAATTCGTAACTTTATAACGCTTAGTATACCATACATGCATAAGCATGTTTGTAGCTAAGCTCACAATTTCAATACCGATTATTAATGACATAGTTTACAATCTGTAATAATTATCACTTGTAAAAAAAGAACAGCCCTAAGACTGTTCTTTTGTATGATAGTTTTATATGGCTAAGTGTTGTTAGTTTTTATACGCGACCTTCATCAGGATTATTGTATGCGTCTTTATCGATAGTTCCCATGATTTTATCTACTACGAGAGCATTTGTTAAGGAACCAGATACGTTCAAGCATGTACGGCCCATGTCGATTAATGGATCGATTGCAAGGATTGGACTGATAGATGTGAAGTACGCACCAAGACCTGTACCACTAAGAGATACAGATGCAGCCATTGTAGCAGTACCAGGAACACCTGCAATACCAACGGAACCGATAGCGATAACGATAACACTCATGATGTACATAGTCATATCGAATGGAATATTCGCTACATTAGAAATGTAAACAACAACAAGTGCAGGGAATACGCCGGCACAACCTTGCATGCCCGCAGTAGTACCGAAGGAAGCTACCGTATTAGCCGTTGTAGCATTTACGCCAAGACGTTTTGTCAAGGTCTCTACAGTTAATGGCAATACCCCCATCGAAGAACGAGAAGTAAACGCCAATAAGAGTGGTGCTTTCGCTTTCTTGAAGTATGTAATCGGATTGTAACCAAAGCTAGTAATCAAGATCGCTTGTACAACAAACATAATCAAAAGACCAACGTAAAGCAATACTACGAACAAGCCCATATCGAGAATAGCTTGTACACCGCGTGTTGCCAATGTAGAAGCTAATAAGGCAACTACACCATATGGCATAAGACCAATAATGAAATCAGCTACCCAGGAAATCAACTGGTGAAGTTCATTAAATAGTTTTGTGAATACCTCCATAGAGTTTGTCCCTGTTTGTTTTAATAGACGAGCTACGCTACCCAAGATAATTGCAAATACAACAATGCCGATAACATTTGTTTCAGCAGCCGCTTGAATTGGATTGCTTGGAATTAGTGCTCGGAATGTATCAACCATAGGTTTGATTTCACGAATCTTCTTACCAGATTCAACAATATCAAAACCTTGACCTAAACCGAAGGCATTCCCCAAAATTAGACCGACTATAGCCGCAACGGCTACCATGCCGAGATTCGTAGAAATCATAGCAACTACTAACTTTTTGAGGTTAGCACCTGCCTCCATGTGCAAAATAACGTGAACAATAGAGATAAAAACGATAGGAATAACAAGCATGCGGATTAAGTCAATGAAACCGCCCCCTACGAGAGAGAACCACTTTGTACTTTCCTTGATGTAAACCACTTTGGATGGATCATCAGGGAAACCTGCAATAATTTGGACCGCTATACCAAGTACGGCACCAGCAATAGTACCAATAATAACAAGATTACCGAAGGATGTGCCCTTGCGTTGCAATACATAAATACCTATTAACACGAGCACGAACACCGCGATAATACCAATACTTAGTGGATTGCTTAACATGAGGTAATCTGTAAAGAATGGAATATTCATAATACACCTCTTTAATTCATATCACAATAATAGGTTATGAACTTAGTATAGCATATATCGAAAAAAATACAAGTACAATATTTAATTTTTGATAACATTTAATGTATTCTGTAATATATGCACCAAAAAGGCGATTTTCTAAAAGAAAATCGCCTTTAGTAAATCTAGCTATTATATTATCTATTAACTAAGATATAGGTTACTTGGATAGGACCATGAGCACCATCTACAGTTACCAATTCGATATCCGCCGTACGGGACGGACCAGAAATCAAGCAGATATTTGTAGGGAACTTAGCTGGATCGTTATGATACCGTTCAGCCAAATGTTCCATTGTTTGTGTCATGCGAGGATTAATTGTGTCAGTATATAACACAGCAATATGTGTTGTAGGCAACAAACTAATCGCACGGCCAGAATCCTCACCAGAAGCTTGTACTACAGTAGCAGTTTCCGCAATACCGCAGTATGGGAATGTAATACCAATATCAGCATTAGCAGTATTAGAAACACATTCTTCACGACCTTTAGCTGGATCCCATTGGAAGTATGTACGAGTGCCGCCATTATTAGCTGCATCTTGTTCGAACAATTCTTTTAATTTATATTCTTCTACTTCAGGAGAGCTTGGGAATACAATTTTACCGTTTCCCCAGTCTTCGATAGCTGCCAAAATTGTTTCACCTAGTTTGTCAGGTGTAGTTTCAATGAATTTTGTACCAACACGTTGACATTGTTCCTTAAACATTGTCAAAATTTGATCGCGATTCAAATCTTGGAACATAGTTTCTTGAGGACCATGGCTATAATCAAAGCCTTCTACAAAAGCAGGGCACATTTCTTGATCACGGCCTAATGCACGAGATAAACGTGCAATAAATTGATTACGTTTAGCTACATCCATTATTTTTTCTCCTTCTTCTTGTTCTTTTCATGTTCAGCATACAAATCACGGAATTTCTTGAATTTCAAGGAACCCAATTCTTTAGATTTAGTCCAGCCATTCATAACTGGAATAGCTTGAGTCCATTCAGGCATGTTACCCTCTTTATTACTAATTAAGTTCATACCGATAGCACCAGCTTTTGTGCCAAGATCAAATAATGTTGCATTACCGAACATCTTAGCAGCTGCTGTGAAGATAGCTTCTTCTGCTTTTGGACGAGTCTTTTCAATATCAGCCATGATATGACGGTGCTCCATCAACAATTCATGCAATGGAATAGCTACTGGACAGTTCTCTGTACATGCACCGCATAATGTAGAAGCATATGGAAGATCGCCGGCTACATCGTAACCTTTGAATAATGGAGTCAATACAGCACCCATTGGACCTGGATATACAGAACCATATCCATGACCAGAAACGTGACGGTATACAGGACAAATATTCATGCATGCGCCACAACGGATACAACGTAGCATTTCTTGGAATGTACCACCCAAGATGCCCGAACGGCCGTTATCAATAATGATGATATGAGTTTCTTCAGGACCATCAGCTTCACCAGGACGCGCAGGACCAGTCATCATGGAGAAGTAGTTAGAAATCTTAGAACCTACTGCAGAACGGTTCAACATTTCCATCATAACGTCAAGAGCTTTAAAATCAGGGACAATACGTTCTGTACCTAAGAAAATTAATTGAGTCTTAGGAATAGAGCTAGCCATACGGCCGTTACCTTCGTTGGAAACGATTGTACATGTACCAGATTCAGCAACTGCAAAGTTACAACCGTTAACACCTACATCAGCTTTTAAGAAACGCTCACGTACATAACCACGTACAAAGTGAGTCATTTCCGTAGGATTTTCAGTTCCTGTATAACCTAATTTTTCAGCAAAAATTTCACGGATTTTGTTACGTTCAAAGTGAAGACCTGGTACTACGATGTGAGATGGAGGACTTACTGCAGTTTGCAAAATAAATTCAGCCAAGTCAGTTTCGTTAACTTCAATACCAGCTTCTTCCAAAACTTCGTTCAAACCAATTTCTTCAGTTAAGATAGTTTTGGATTTAACGATCATTTTTGCTTCGCGTTGGCGAAGGATATCTAATGCAATTTGAGTAGCTTCTTTGTCATCGAACGCAAAGTGGACTTTAGAACCAGCTTTTTCAGCGTTGTCAGCAAATTGACTTACATAGTAATCCAAGTTGTTAAGTACGTGATCGCGAATTTTAGCCGCTTCAGCGCGGAAATCTAACCATTCAGGAACATCCGCAACTACTGTATTACGTTTATCATAAAACACGTCTTGTGCTTTTTTAATAGCTGCAACTTTGAAATCGTCAGCCAAACATTCTTTTATACGTGTTTTATAGGGGCGATTGTCATATATAAGTGCCATGTCGTCTCCTCCTTAACGGCAGTTTAAGATTTCAGCAATATGCATAACTTTGATACGGCGATCAATTTCGCCTTCTTTATGAAGACGATCAAGCATACCAGCGATATTCATTAAGCACGCTTGGTCAGAACCGGAGATAACGTTGGCACCTGTGCCAGCAATTTCCAATGCTTTTTCGCGTGTCATAACTTCACTGATTTCAGGGTTTTTAACTGAGAAAGTCCCGCCGAAGCCGCAGCAACGATCTGCACGTGGTAATTCAATCAAGTTGATATCTTTAACGTTTTTAAGGAGTTTGAAAGGAGGCTCTTTAATGCCCATCAAACGAGTTACGTGGCAAGATGTATGGTATGTAACGGATTCGTTGAAACGAGCCCCTACATCTTCAACACCTAATACGTCAGTAATAAATTGAGTGAATTCGTAAATTTTACCACTCAATTTTTCTGCGCGCGCCAACCACTCTGGTTGATCTTTTAAGAAATGATGATATTCATCACGGATTGCAAAAGCGCAAGAACCGGACATGCTGACTACATATTCAGCGTTCTCAAAGCATTCGATTGTATTCTTAATTGCATCCATAGCCGCGTCATTGTAACCGGAGTTAGTGAACATTTGTCCACAACATACTTGTTTCTTAGGTACTACAAGCTCACAACCTAATCTTTCAAGTACTTCTACACCAGCCATACCTACATGAGGGTAGAACATGTCAATCAAACACTGTTGGAAAAGATGAATTTTCATATTATCTTCCTCGTCTTTTCTAGTACTTAACCTAATAAAAAATTTTGATATGTATGTGTTATGGCAATTTTTAGTAGTGAATTTTTCGACTAAATTTCTGCCCTGAACATTACTTATGCTTTCAAATAAATATTCAAAAGCTCATCGCTATAATTATAAATTAATCATGTAGATATTGTCCAAAGAATTGCTATATTCGTATGTACCCTTTTATTTCTTATATCGTTATGACTTTTTGTAATAACAAACATTGAATTTTATCACATCTATTATTTCATTTATCATTTTTTCTTGTAAAAGCCCCATAAAATCTAGATTTTGCGAATGTTTATCATTTTGCATTTTTAACTACTAGAAAATCAACTTTTATCTATATTTCATTCTATATTTATATAATCGTACTCAAATTTTCAAATTCATGTAAGTTTTATCCTTATAGATTACATTTTCTTATAGTAGTGTATAAATTTAAAAAGTGTTATAATTTATT
>OKJO01000043.1_pt1 | contig 42638 bp, 52 predicted proteins | sample 1611741 | NCBI WGS metagenome assembly OKJO01 (sample SAMN04436766, study PRJEB24849) | human gut metagenome | biome: human gut; feature: NICU; material: stool | host: Homo sapiens | place: USA: Saint Louis, MO | collected 2011-05-02 | reverse complement strand
TGTTGCAACGCTGGCAACAGAATAACCGCGATCAACAACCTGTTTGACTGCTTCAGTTTTAAACTCTTCGGGATAACGCTTACCGCTCATGGGCACCTCTCTTTAAGCCATCTTAAATGACTCTGAGGTGTCTGTTAAACCCGTGGCGATTCAGACCCCAGAAATGATTAGCCTCTGCCACACAGAAGACCGGGTACCTGCCCACGGGAAAAGCGTGAGACAGCCAGACCAGGAAGCGGAAGAACAGACATAAAAAACTGCACCTTACTCAGTTGAATATTCAACTTTTGGGATGCAATTCAAGAGGGTGGCCGTGCGGATGATACTCTGTGTCTGAATCAACTACTGATAAGTAAAAGTGACATCAATAACTGATTTAACCAGCCCGGCCGTGACCTGACCCGAGGTTAGGCCATATTGGGCACTCAGTCCCAGGCTGACCGGCGTGGTACTGACGTAACCTAAAGCATTTTTATCTCCGGCAACCACGGGCGTATTGTTACGCAGGATCTGGATACCTATACCCTGCGCACCGTTAGCGGCCACATTTTGGAATACGGTGTCGCTGCCCGCCGTGGTACCCGATAGGGTAAAGTTCAGGTTTTGCGTCTGCGCGCATTTGACCGTTAAAGGCACGGTCACCTGTTGAGAAGCGTTTGCGTCATAATCAGGTAGATCAACGTTAACGTCGCGCGATGAGATATCGCACCCGCCGGTTGGTATCTCGACTGAGTTATTGGCGTAAATATTCCATATGATGGTCTGAATATTATCATTTAATGAGTCGCGTTTTTTTAAGGTTAATTGCGCAAACTGCGAGCCTTTTTTAATAAATACTCCGCCTGCGGCTGATATTGGCGAGATATACAGAACTGTTTGCCACGGACGAAAAGTGCCCCACGTATGATTAACAGCGCCCGTTGCCGATTTAAGAGGGAAGGGATACTGTGTACCATAGTAGGTGAGATACCCGTTAAAGCCGCTCAGATCGCTTACAAATGCGGAGCCAGAATCAACCCAGACAGGGTCGGTATATACGGTGCTTGCATCATTTCTACACTGAATCGAGTTGCCGAGGTTAACGACCAGGTTTTTGCCGGGCTGGATCTCAGGATCAAGATCGACATAAACATTGACCGAACCTGAGGTACTGATTGATTTGCCCAGCGACTGGCAGGTAAAGGCCCAGGACTTAGCAGAGGTAAATGCCAGGGCCAGCAGTAAAATGGATAAATATTTATTTTTCATCTGTTATCCCTGAATTATTGATACTGATAGGTGACGGTAATAACACTCTGCACAGTTCCCTGCGTCGCGCCGCCGGTAAGGCTTACCAGCCTTACCTGTAGGGGGATCGTGACGCTCTTGTCATTGTCATTGACGGTCACTTTTTTATTTGAGCCGTTTTTCAGGAGTGCACCAGCGGTATCCTGGAGCTCAATCTGAATATTCGTAGCCGCATCCTGGGTCGCCTGGTTAGCATAGTAGTCTGTGTTGGTCGGAGTGCCGCTGAAGCTGGCAACAATCTGCGATGTGCCTACGGGGCAGTTGGTTAACTGCAAATCAAAGCTTTTCCACTGGGAAGTCGACTGAGCATTAATAAAGCTGTAGGCATAGAGCGTGCCAAAGTCGATCTTCACATTCTTGGTTGATACGGTACAGGGTTTTGCTACGACCCGACCGTTAACGGTAATGGTGGCATCAGCTGCCTGAGCGAGTGGTGCGCTTAATCCCAAAAGCAGAGGCACTGCGCGTATCAACAGATAACCTTTCATCGTGCTTTCCTTATTGATACTCAAGGGTAAAGGTTGCCGTAGCGCTGACAGCACCGGCCCCAACGGGATAGTGGGTTGACATTAGCCTGGCATAGTAAGTCAGTGTATTAGTGGTACCTGGCACTAGGCTGACAGCCGTCAGCGAGCTGAAGTCGCTGTTAAGCGCTATTTGTTGTTGCTGATTATCCAGCAGTTCAATGCCTACTCCAGATGCCGTACCGTTTCCACTGTCTATTTTGAGCAGGTCGGTATTGGTGTCGTCCGCGACGCCAGAAAACTGCACTTTTACGTCGCCGACCTGTTGACCACAGGGTGCCAGAATAATAGAAAATGGCTGTGCGGGCCCGGTGGTGCCAACGCGAAAGAAATCCTTGGCGTTATTTGTCTGTAGATCAACCGGTATCTTGAGCGATTCTTCAGAAACCACACATGTATTGTCGACAATATACCCATTGATAGTAATGGTTGTTTGCTCCCCGTCAGCCAGCACCGATAGCGGCGTGAAGCAGAGTGCACTCGCTAAGATAATTTGTGGCGTAAATTTCATTATTGCTCCTTATCGGCACTCAACGGTCAGCTGGTTAAAGAGATTATCTTTAGGCGCTGCATCAGTAATGGCATAGTTCCCGCTACACTGGGTGTCCGGGCTGTTGCCCCACTGTACTTTGACCTTTCCGCTGGCAGGCATGCCGGTGAGATAGGCCTGCCCATCGTCGGTGACGATACCCGAACTGTTGCCTAACGAAACAACGGCACCGAACGGAACCGGTTTATTGTTATGCATTAACGTCATCAAAATTTTCAGACCAGTATGGGTAGTAAACTCAGCGCGGGCTACCGCGCCCTGGGTAGGCACCACATCGACGATAGCATCGTCGATCTCCACATTATCCGGCAGTGTATTGGGGTTCAGCGCGATCCGGTTTTCGCGATAGGCAACGGCATATGGCACTATGGCGTAACCGCGATAGTCAGTTTTAACCCCTGGCTGATTCTGCACAGAGACGTTACTGGCCCCCGGGGCTTTTACCAGCACGACCGAATCACTCATTGACTGACCGAGGGTAACGCCATTTGCGTGGGCGACAACGCCACCGCTCACACCGTAGTAAAGCTGCTGATAGTTGCCGTTACGACTGTAGCCTGCATTAGCGTTACCATAGCCTCCGCGATAATTGAGCGAGGCATAGCTGCTCTCATGTCCGCCGCTGTTGCCGTTAACGTAACCTGTTTGTACGCTATAGCTTAAGTTTCTGTCCTCCAGCATATTACCGTACAGACCTACCAAATTACTGGTATTCCCTTTCAGGTCGCTGGACATACTGTATCTGGCGCTGGCGTTACGCCATGCCGACGTATTGTCAGAGCGCATCCAGTGGCTAAAGGGTACGCTAACGTTAGCAGAGAGAAGCGTATCGGTTCTGGGCATCCAGTAGTTTTTATTCAGGCTATAGTTTACGGAGACTGATACATCCGTGAACATAGTATTGATGCCTGCCATCAGCTGCCGTTCAGTACCCGACGTTCCCCAGTAAGTCTGGTGCGTGCCGCTCAGATAGAAAGAGGTACTGTCGGTCAGACTCTGGGTAATATTAAACTGAAATTTACCCCTTTTGTTATGTCGCAGGTTGTAGGCAGAAACAATCTGATTCTCATCGGCAGGATCATCAGAGTAAACGTAACCTGCCATATTGCTGTAAGTGGTGTCAGCAAAATTATAAAAGCCGCTAGTCGAGTAGCGGTAGGCAGAGAATCGAATGCTGGTACCCGTATCAATAAAGGATTTATTGTAGGTAAGTCGCATTGACTGACCCTGATGTTTACTGCGATCGACCAGCGTGGAGTACGCCTGGGTGATATCAAATGACAGGGCACCCAGGATCCCCATATTTTTGGCAAGGCCGATATCCAGCGCGCGATAGTTAGAAGAGAGCTGACTGCCACCAAAAATCGTCCAGCCCATTTTTAAACCATGGAACAGGGTACCCTGGAAAAATTTAGGCCGGGTTTGCAGGCTATTACCGCTGCGATATTCACCCGCAATCAGATTATATCGGGTATGCCCTTCACGCTGTAAAAAAGGGACGGTAGAGAAGGGGACGGTGAAGTTCTGCGTACTGCCATCCGCTTCTGTTACCGTCACGTTAAGATCGCCGTTGCCGTTTAATGAATAGATATCATTGATGGCAAAAGGACCCGGTGGCACGGTGGTTTGATAGACCTCATATCCGTTTTGCTTAATGGATATCTGAGCGGTTCCCCGGGCAATACCGCGAACAACCGGAGCAAAGCCGCGCTGGCTTTCCGGCAGCATATTATCGTCCGACGCCAGTTTAACGCCCCGAAAGTTAATGGAGTCAAAAAGCTGTTCGTCTGAGTAGGTGTCACCCAAGGTCAAACGAGAGCGCAGAAACTTAATGTCTCTTTCCAGCCAGGTATTAATGTGTTGCCACTGGCTTTTTTTACCCGGTGAGCCTGCGTCAGAATAGTTCCAGACAGAGTTGTCCCGCAGCCGCCACGGGCCAATATTAATACCGCTATTAAGATTCAGATAGGCAGTGTTACTGTCAAAACCATTTCTGTCTTTAGTGTTATTACCATTGAAGCTGTAGTTAAGCAGGCCAGCATTAATACCTTCATCCCATAGATCCGGAGAAACGTCGCCGCTCAGTCTGTTACTCATTAATGCCTGGGGAATGGTAATATCCAGCCGCTGCGTATTGACGTTGTAATCTGCGGTACTGCCCTCAACAAGCAGGGTTAAGGCATAACACTGCTCATCCGCGGCCATTTTGCTGGTGTCTTTTCCGTTAACGGAAAGCAGGCGAACGCCCATCTTCATCAGCTCGGCCGACGTGAAGCAGGGTAAGACCGCGTTGTCATTTTCTGCGTTGACAAACTGCACATCGCGGGAGGCTACAAAGTTATCATTGAGATAGATATCGACCCGGTAAGTGCCGGGCAGAACCTCCTGGCCCTGTTCAAACCGGGATAAATCCGCAACGGCATCGGGATCGTCAGAAAGAAAATTGGGGTTGAAATAGAGCTCAGCATAACCAGACTGAGCCCAAAACGCTGAAGCAAGGCAGATGCTGATAATGACGGCTAAATCACATCTCTTCCAGTGAAAAGTTTTTTTTTAGACTTGTCTTTAAGATTTAATTTCATCTTTATGCCTTTTCGCTCAGATGCACGGTAGCAATGTATTAAATTACTGTAGCGATTTTTCTATTTTTGCGCTAAATGCACCGAAGTCATTGATCACTCTGTAGCTGACTTTACTCCCGGACGTATTAGCCACTTTCACGGTTTCGGAACCCATTGGGGGAACCATCACGCCTTCTAACTTGTTAGAGCCTACATAAAAATCGGTTAATGTCTGGTAATAGGGCGTAGGGTTTTTGATCTGTACGCCGCGAGCACTTTTACTAAAGGTTAGTTTCTCCGGCGCAGCTTCTGGCGCTATTGGCAGATTATTTGGGCGATAAAAGAGTTTAATACGGTTAACAATCGCTAACTGGAGCTTGTTCTCTGCCATTTTATCTTTGTCGACAGAGGGTATGGCTTTCACGCTAACCCAGAACAGTGACTCTCTGTCTTTAGGCAGACTGCCGTTGGTTACATCCACTATTCGCAGGATATTCTCTTTTTTACCCTTCATCAGAAACAGCGGAGGGGTAATAACAAAACTTTTACTTTTCTGACCTGAGGCGTTACTGACCCAGGACTGAATGAGGAATGCACTATTATTTTCGGTATTGATTACCGATAGTTGCGCCTGCTTGGCGCCAGCAGGATAGACTACTCGCGTCGCACCCAGAGCAATACCCGCGTTAGCGGCGGAAGAAGACAGCAAAAATGAAAATGCTAAAAAAGGGATAAGGTAATTCAATACTCTGCTTTTGATTTTAAACATTTTTTTACTCTCTCAGCGGTGATTGAAATAATGTTCAATATGTCTGTTATTCAGGAGCAGACATTAACAGATGACATGAATTATTATCGCAGTAACATTTTGATGCATATAAATTTATTGTGGCTGGCAGGAAAGGGCGTCCATGCCCTTATCACCATTACTGATACTGTACGGTAAAGGTCGCATCTGCGTTAGCCGTACCAGCTGTTGCCTGACCAGTAGCCATATAACGCGCCTGGAATGGGATGGTATTTGTACCTTCGTTCAGTTTTATGGATGCGCTTGCCGTTGAACCGTCAAATGCAACCGGCTGGCCGCTGCGATCCAGAACCTGAATACCGACGTTGGTCGCGCCACCGGCAGAAGACTGCTGCAGAGCCAGTACTTTAGCATTAGTGGTGTTATCAACGGTTACGCCGCTGAAGATAATCGCTGCAGTAGCTGGTAAAGTGTTGCCGTTGCCGTCAGCGCCTGGCGCACAATCTTTCAAAACAATATTAAAGCCAACGTTTTGACCGACGTCACCCTGTTTTGCCAGAGTGTTAGCACGTACCTGACCCATCTGTACGGTCTGGTTTACTGAGTCGGCATCGACGGCACAGGTGCCGTTGACAACTTCACCCACAAAGTGGACTTCACCGCCAGGGGTAGTCACTGTTGCCGCAGAGGCAAAAGCAGGAACCATGGCAGCACATAATACACTCAGAGCAATAAGTTTGGTTTTCATAATGAATCCACGAAATTATTCACTAAAAGAGAAAGTCGCTAATGTTTCTGGCTCCCAGTAAGTAGAGATAAAGGAAAGCCTAATAAAGTTGCTGAGCTTTATATACTACTAAATCAAACATCAATAATTTATAAACAATAATATATTATCATATCTTTTAAAAACGGCTCACTAAGAACCTTGAGGTGGCACACTAAATTTAGCTACCTGAACAGAGGTGATATGCTTACCTCTGTTCTGGTGCTCCAATGAAAAAAAGAAATTTCAGTGCAGTGTTTATTTACGGAGTGACACTTTCATTAACCTGTACACGAACTTCTATTCCGGCATCGTGACAGGCATGCAGCCACTGCGCCACGTCCAGCGGATCGCCCTCCAGGCGTACCACCCTGCCTTCTTTATTCCATAACTGCAGACATGTGCTGCCGTCGAGACGTACCACAAAATCCCCACGGCAGGCCTGATACGTCATGCCGCCCAGCTCCACCGGCAGGTCTTTGGCAGAAGTACCTTCTGCGGGCGAAACTGACAACGGGATCAGCGGCAGTACGACAACTTCCGCCGCGCGCTGTTCTGCCCGGAGGCGGTCCTGTTCTGCCAGCAGAAGAGGGTGTGCCACGGCCCGGCCGGCATCCGTCAGCTCCACTGCCAGCTGCAGATTTGGGGCGCGCAGGGTACGCAGCCAGCCGGCATCCTCCAGACGACGGCAGGAGGCGCGCAGGTTTGGCCCGTAGACCGGGGCTTCCCCGCTTCGCTCCAGCACCCGTTCTATGTCCCGCGTCAGCACGGGGCCTGGCCGTTTTTCATCAAGGGCAGCCAGCACAATCAGCACTCTCCGCTGCAGTGGAGACGGTCGGCGGCTCTGAGTCATTACCTGTCACCATCCGGCCAGATGAGGTTTCTGAGGCGCTGAAAGTCGGCGTCAATGAGCTCGTGTCTCTTTATGGCATTCATTGAAGAATAGCCATTTATGGCCAGTTCATGCCAGAAGATCAGCACGGCTCCGGCTTTGGCTGATTCGCAGAGATAAGTCACGCCCTGGCTGTCCAGATTGCATTTCCGGATGCGTTGTTCCGCAAACCGGGTCAGTTGTTCATAGCTGAGTGAAAACACTCTTTCTTCATCCATCCTGCACGCTCAATCTGATAATGTTATTACAGATAAAAATCATATTTGATATGATTTTATGAGTATTGCTAAATTATCATATTATCTGGGGCTTTTCTGCCCCGCAGATCCGGTTTCTGTGAGTTCCGGATCACGGCGATTTTCTGCGCTGATTTGTGAAACGAAAATTAAAAATGTGCTACACTTTAAGTAGTTAGATAACTTTCACCCTCTCCGCATCAGACCGACCTGACGAGTAAATCCTGTTAATCTGTTCATCATCGCTTCCGAAAACTTTGCTATTATGAATTTTTCGGAAGTCTAAAAGAGTGAGATCCGGTAATTGCGGGCGGTGACTGTTATTCTGCTAATCACTGCGGGCGGGCAACGGAATGTTCTGCTGGCGATGATAAATAAATAGAACTAATAGATATTAAATAATAAGGAAGTTGATTATGAATATGAAAATTACACTGAGTGTTTTATTTGAGGCTCTCATAATCCTTGGGCATGACAGAGTCTGGATGGAAGAATCGGAGTTTGAGCACATATACGGATACGGCTGCTACCGTGAGATACACACTTGGGACGATCGCACAGTTGCCTGGTGGGATGATGCTGATGACACATGGTATCTGTCCACAGAAGTCGATGTGATAACTCCTTTCCTTGGCCCTCTCCCAAAGAAAGAAGGAGAGCTCTCCGAGGAAAAATGCTTCCAGTTAATGACTCTTGGTCGCTACTGATAGCCGACAGCAGCATTTAATGAGTGGTCGGCTGGACACCCTCTGGCGGCCACATGTCACTCGATAGTGTAGTCCGGCGGGATTTCTCCTTGAAGATGATCCAGACATTAACGTAAAGGATACAGGAACGATGTGTAAACTGACCGGTTTTATAATGGGGCTGACGATCCTGCTGGGTGTGACTGCACGGGATGCAGGGGCGGCAACGCTCAGTGAAATGCGGATGGTTAATGCCAGTCAGAAACCCGGGATGGTGATTATCTGCAGCCGGACCTCGGAGATTCCGCAGAAAGGTGAATCCCCCGTTCGTATAGAAAGTCTCCTCAGGGGCGTGGTACTGCAGAACGACGGTGATCGCATGATGTTTGACGTGACCTATACACAGCGAAACGCTGAAGAGAGTATTCCTTTTCGTACGGAAAAATACCGGCTGACCACTGAGCTGGAAGCCACCCGCCAGAAAATGGCCATCGATCCTGAGACGATAGAACTATCGCTTCCGCGTGCCCGCGGTCTTGAAGAAACTTTTCTCGCGGGGACGAAAGCAAGCCCGGTTTCGTTTGAAGATTACACCAATTACCGTGTCAAATCTGCTACCGAGTATCTGATCCTGCCGGGTCCGGCATCCCCGGATGCACCGGTGATGCACTGCACACTCTAATGACAATGGTGACATAACATGATGCCAGCACTGCCAGGCCATAGCGGGGCTTTTTCCTCTGCTCAGCTGCCGGTGGCCATCGATTACCCGGCCGCGCTGGCACTGCGCCAGATGGCGCTCGTTCAGGACGAACTGCCGAAATACCTGCTGGCGCCGGAAGTGAGCGCCCTGCTCCACTACGTGCCCGATCTTCACCGTAAGATGCTGCTGACCACCCTGTGGAACACCGGCGCCCGTATTAACGAAGCACTGGCCCTGACCCGGAGTGATTTTTCCCTGGCCCCGCCCTACCCGTTCGTGCAACTGGCAACCCTCAAACAGCGGGTGGAGAAAGCGGCCCGAACGGCCGGCCGTGCTCCGGCCGGCAGCCAGCCTCATCGTAACGTTCCGCTTTCCGATCCGCAGTATGCCCGCCAGCTGGAAATGATGGTGGCCACCCTGAAAATACCGCTGGAACGCCGGAATAAGCGCACCGGCAGAACGGAAAAGGTGCGCATCTGGGAGATCACCGACCGTACCGTTCGCACCTGGCTGGGCGAAGCTGTTGAAGCGGCAGCCGCCGACGGGGTGACGTTCTCCGTGCCGGTGACGCCACACACGTTCCGCCACTCCTACGCCATGCACATGCTGTATGCCGGAATTCCGCTGAAGGTGCTGCAGAGCCTGATGGGGCACAAGTCGATCAGCTCGACGGAAGTCTATACAAAGGTATTTGCGCTCGATGTTGCTGCAAGGCATCGTGTGCAATTTTCAATGGCAGAGGCTGATGCTGTTGCCATGCTGAAAAAAAGATAACTAAATTTGTCAAAATTTACAGACAGTTGTAATGACATCCACTTATTCGATAATAAATTAATCTTGCGTTACGTGAAAACTGACAGGGGTCCAGGCTGTACCAGGCCGGAATTCACGTAACGCACTTTACGTCTTCTTCATTACTTACCTTTTCGTTCCGATCCTGTTCATCCCTGCATTGCCCCCTTTTCTTCATAACGCATTTCACTGTTGCCGAAAGCCCATGGGGTCGACTTTGCGACCGCGGCCGCACTCAGAAGGATGGCCACTTTAACCGGCGCCACCCTGGCGTACCTACTCGTCCCCGAAGTGAGAGCCCTACTCTTCTATATGCCGGATCTTCACCATTAAATGCTGTTCTCTACTTTCTGGAACACGGGAGTGCGGATCAGTGAATCCCGGACGCTGCCCCCGGAATCCTTTGATCTCGGTGGGTTAAGACCCTTTGTGAAAGTACTGGGCTAAGGGCATCCGCCCTGACGAACAATATTGACTAAGTGATGAAAGTAAACATATCGCAGTGAAGATGTTGAGCAGACTGCCCGCTCTTCCACACACCGCAGTCAATATCAATACTCCGGTAGGCCTATCCGCATATCGCAGTCAAGGCAAGCAAAACCTAAACGGAATGATGAATCAGTATAAATTGACTGTGGTATGCGCTCTGCATACCACAGTCAACAAACTCTAAAACGGCATTCCTCAGTCATTTCCCGGTTTCACGCTGGCGAGCGCTTTTGCTAGTTTCTGAGGATCAATACCTGCAGCCTTCAGGGCTTTAATAACTTCGTCATAGTTCTGCTCAGGTACTTCCTCTTCCGGCTCACGGGGAACAACGACCTTGCTACTGATGAGTTTCGGATTACGGTAATGCACGCTGAAGTAGGTGGCCCGGCCGCGTTTGAATTCGGTGTAATCCAGATAGCCGATATCCTTCAGCTGCGCCATGGCTTTGCGCACCGTGTGGTTCTGCGTGTAGAGGTTAGACGTCAGGTTGAGTCTGTCTCGCATACGCTTCATGGAGATGGGGGCCGGATTCTGTGGCAGACTTTCAATGTAGGTATAGAGTGCCTGTGCGGACTCCTTGCGCTGCAGGGCATCAATGGCTTTCAGACGCAACAGGACCCGCCTGTCCATCTGATAAAGCTCAAAGAGCTTGGGCTCTGCCCTGATCTCCACGACATCGGCAGTGATGTCGTAATAGGCAGACTGAACCAGGTGCGTAGTCCACCCTTTCGTTTCACTCTGAAACTTGAGGGTTACGGATGCCAGCTTGAACAGGGAGTTGCTTATTCTGTCACGCATTTTCTTGTTAGAGCGCCGGGAGTCAAAGCCACACATTTTAACAAACTCAACAAAAGACAGCTTGAGCGTGTCATCCTTAACGCCAAAATCATACATTGAACGGATGATTCCAAGCCAGACTTTGAAGTCCGTATCCATATCGAGGCGCGATCCGGTGATCCTGACATCGGTATACCCTTCACTCCGGGCAATGGACAGCTGTACGAGCTCCTCAGTCGCATCCGTGACGTTTTTGCGGTTCGTCTTACTCCTAGAGGTCGATTTGAGGGTAGGAACGAACAGACCAAGCCTCATGAGCGCAACAGGCTGAACAGTACTGGCGCTGTTGACATCCAGCTTAACAACTTCACCCGTTGTCTTATTGACCTCCTGAAGATTCAGGGGTAACTCATTATTTTCCATAGCCATTTTATTAACCCGCGGTTATCCACAAACGAAAGTATATACGCATATCACAGTCAACGGAAATACATACCCCAGTTAATACAATTGCATACCGCAATAGTTGATCTCGCACACAACAGTCAACATACCACACACCACAGTTAATGAAGATAGTCTCCAGGCTCAGGCGTAGCGGGGCGCTAAACGATCCGGGGATCTCTTTTTGATCTCAACATGATCTCCTTAAGGATCAATTACTGGATCGAAATATGGAATAACAGCCAGCATCCAATACATATGGACCACTGACATGACAAAATGTGAATCTTGGTACAACAACCCAGTAATACAACACCAGGAAAGGCAATAGTCTTGACTGTGATATGCAGAAAAATGCATGTCATTACTCTTCCCTATTCCTATTCAGCTTCATACCGCAGTCAATAATCTGCATACTATAGTCAATTCCTTACCATTCAGTTCCTTCCAGTGGAGCTTCGTTAGCTTCAGAGCGTCAGCCACACCTTGTTAGTACGGAGTAATTCCGCTTCCTCGACGCATGCGCCTACGCGCGCATACTTTCTGCGGCGAGCGGATGATATTGACTGAAGCATGCGGCAGCCTTTCAGGCGGATGCTGAACTGAACAAGACTATATTTTGATCGGCTTTGCAATATTTAAGACGGTTTGCAACTTTAATGTTGCTTTGCGCCTTTTACCAAGATTTAATAGATTAATGCAAAGATAATAATAAGGAACAAAGAATGGGACTGATGGAAACGCTTGACCAGTGCATTACGGCCGGTCATGAAATGACGAAAGCTATCGCGATTGCACAGTTTAACGATGATAGCCCGGAAGCCAGGAAAATTACCCGTCGCTGGCGTGTGGGTGAGGCCGCCGATCTGATTGGCGTTTCTTCTCAGGCAATCCGTGATGCAGAAAAAGCAGGACGCCTTCCCCATCCTGATATGGAAATGCGTGGACGTGTAGAGCAGCGGGTGGGCTACACCATTGAACAAATCAACCATATGCGGGATGTATTTGGCACCCGTCTGCGCCGTCCTGATGACAGCGTTCCGCCCGTCATCGCGGTGGCAGCACATAAAGGGGGTGTCTATAAGACATCTGTATCTGTACATTTGGCACAGGACCTGGCGCTGAAAGGGCTGCGAGTACTGCTTGTCGAAGGGAACGATCCTCAAGGCACAGCCTCCATGTACCACGGCTGGGTCCCTGATTTGCATATCCATGCCGAAGACACACTGCTGCCTTTTTATCTTGGTGAGCGCGATGATGCAGCCTATGCCGTCAAAGCCACCTGCTGGCCGGGTCTCGACATCATACCTTCATGCCTGGCTCTGCACCGCATTGAGACAGAACTAATGGGAAGGTTTGACAACGGGAAACTGCCGACAGAACCTCATATGATGCTTCGCCTGGCCATCGAAACAGTGGCCCATGATTATGATGTCATTGTTATCGACAGTGCACCGAACCTCGGTATTGGTACCATCAATGTCGTCTGTGCTGCAGATGTACTCATCGTGCCAACGCCAGCAGAGTTATTTGATTACACCTCTGCCCTTCAGTTTTTTGACATGCTGCGCGACCTGTTAAAAAACGTGGACCTGCAGGGTTTTGAACCTGACGTTAGAATTCTTCTGACCAAGTACAGCAATAACAATGGCTCACAGTCACCCTGGATGGAAGAACAGATCCGCGATGCCTGGGGAAGCATGGTACTGAAAAACGTTGTTCGCGAGACCGACGAAGTCGGTAAAGGTCAGATCCGTATGAGAACGGTGTTTGAGCAGGCTATCGATCAGCGCTCATCTACAGGAGCCTGGCGAAATGCGCTGTCTATCTGGGAGCCTGTCTGTAATGAAATTTTTGATCGCCTGATTAAACCTCGCTGGGAGATCAGATAATGAAACGTGCACCAGTCATTCCAAAACATACCGTAAAAGATATCCGCCCCGAAACTGAACCTTCAGCGGCACCCGCTGCACCGATGGTTGATTCATTAATTGCACGGGTTGGAGCCATGGCCCGCGGGAATACCATTCTGCTTCCGGTTTGTGGCCGGGAAGTGAAATTTATTCTGGAAGCGATCCCGGGCGAGAGTGTTGAGACGGCATCAAGAGTCTGGTCAGGTAATGAACGTGACCAGGAACTACTGACCGAAGACGCGCTTGATGATCTGATTCCATCTTTTATGCTGAGTGGTCAACAGACGCCTGCGTTCGGACGAAGGGTAGAAGGTGTCATTGAAATTGCTGATGGTAGTCGCCGTCGTAAAGCCGCCATACTGACATCATCAGATTATCGTGTTCTCGTCGGGGATCTCGATGACGAACAGATGATGGCTTTATCACGGCTGGGTAATGATTATCGTCCTGTCAGCGCTTATGAACGGGGCAACCGTTATGCACAGCGGTTGGAAAATGATTTTAACGGCAATATCTCTGCTCTGGCTGAAGCTGAGAATATTTCCCGTAAAATCATCACGCGTTGCATCAACACGGCCCATTTGCCAAAATCAGTGGTTGCCCTGTTTACTCATCCTGGTGAACTTTCCGCCCGCTCTGGGGAGACGCTGTACAAAGCATTTTCGGGAAAAGAAGCTTTATTGTTGCAACGGACACAACAGCTTCATGAGCAAAAGAAAGCGGGAGTTATCTTTGAATCCGAGGAAGTTATTGGTTTACTGACGGATGTTCTGAAAGAGCCATCAGGTAAAAAAGTAAACCTTAATACCCGTCATCAATTTGTACCTGGTGCGACAGCCCTATACAAAGGCGATAAGGTGATTTTTAATCTCGATAAATCTCGTTTGCCTGCCGAGTGTATCGAGAAGATAGAAAGCATACTGCGCGACTTACAAAAAGTTTAGCCTGTTTAATGATACACGCGAGAGTCTTCATTAATTTCCAATATCCTTAATGCGTTACATGCTGCTTCGGAATATATACATCCGAAGCAGTTATTTTCTGCACTATAGCCCAGTGTTGTTAAAAAGATCTGTTTACTTCTCCCAACCTGATTGTTACCACAATCTAAAGATCCAGTTTTTTCTAGTTTTCCTTAACTAGTTCCGCAGTTCACCCCTCAACCTGCATATCAGAACTCAGACGGTAACCCATCCCGGAATACTGATTTCATACACCAGATTAACTGGGACCACGGTCCCACTTCCTACTTGCGTGTCAGAACTCACCCGTCAAGCCCGCTTGGAATATCGATTCCACACGCCGGATTTAACTGGGACCACGGTCCCACCTCCTACTTGCGTGTCAGAACTCATCCTTCAACCCCGCCTGGAATATCGATTCCACACGCCGGATTTAACTGGGACCATGGTCCCACTCTATTCAGCTGTTTCTATCACAATACAGATTTTGAGATTGTTACTGTGATTCCTGTATTAGGTGCGTAAGAAGATTATGTTCGTTTTGTTCCCTGGTGCTTCCTCGCTCACTCGCGGGCTTCGCCCTGTCGTTCGGCTGCGGCGAGCACTACTGGCTCTCTCAGAAAAGCAGAATTTATCTGATCCTCGCAACGGGAATATCTTTCCAGCGGGTGGTGTACGCAGGGGAGAGCATATCGCGTTTCATTTGCCATGATGGCGCTATCCCTCGCCCGGCAAACCAGATCTGTCCCAGACCGGAATGATTAATGCCATCGAGAACCTTCATCAGCTCAGAGCTGTGAGGACGTGGCGGACGTTCGTCGAACAGCTGCAGCTGCGAAACGCCGGAGCCGGTGAAGTCATTCAGCATCACACCGGCTTTGGCATACAGGTGCCCATCCTTCCAGATACGCTCCAGAGCCGTTGTGGCGGCCGCAATAATGTCCCGGGTGTCCTGAGTGGGTGTAAGCAGTTTCTCCGTGGCCACGTTGCGGTAGTAAGGCTCTTTAACGGCGAACGGAGACGTTTTGATGAAAACGGAAATATGCCGGCAGTACTGGCGCTCTTTCCGCAGCTTTTCAGAGGCCCGCTCTGCGTACTGACAGACAGCCTGGCGGAGCGAATCGTACTCCGTGATTTTCTCTCCAAAGCTGCGGCTGCAGACGATCTGCTGTTTCGTCGGTGGTGCTTCCTCAAGCGACATGCAGCTTTCCCCGTTCAGTTCGCGTACTGTTCGCTCGAGAACGACGGAGAAATTTTTGCGTATAAAGGCCGGGTTCGTCAGGGCCAGATCGAGCGCGGTCCTGATACCCAGTACATTAAGTTTGCGTGCAATACGGTTTCCCACGCCCCAGATCTCTTCGACCGGCTGCAGTGAAAGCAGTTTCCGCGTTCGCTGAGGATTCCCCCTGGTCAGGGCGAGCACACCACGAAACTGTTTCCACTCCTTTGAGGCCCACTGGGCTGATTTTGCCAGGGTTTTCGTCGGCCCGGCACCCACGCCGATGGTCAGACGGGTACAGTCATACACGTGCTGGCGCAGCTGCCGGCCGAAGTCCTCCAGGTCCATGCAGTGCTCAACGCCGGTCAGGTCGAGGAACATCTCGTCAATCGAATACTGTTCCACCCTTGGGGCCAGCTCCTCCAGGCAGCTCATCACGCGCGCTGACATCGAGGCATAAAGTTCATAGTTGCTTGAGAACGCGTATATTTTTTCCGGATACGTTTCGTTTTTCATCTGAAACCACGGCGTGCCCATTTTGATCCAGGGCTTTGCCTCGGCACTTCTTGCGATAACGCAGCCATCGTTATTACTGAGCACCACAACCGGCTTTCCTTTCAAATCCGGGCGGAAAAAACGTTCGCAGCTGGCATAAAAGCTGTTCACATCGGCCAGGGCAAACATCAGTACATCTCCCTCGGGCGGTGGATGATGTGCGTGACGACGCCAAAGATATCCAGATCGTCCGGGTCGGGATAAATCGGCGGCCAGGCGGCGTTCATTGGCTGCAGCGTCAGTCGTGGCGTCAGCAGAAGCCGTTTAACCGTAAACTCCCCCTGCACACTGGCCACAACAATATCGCCGTGCCGGGGCTTCTCTGCACTGTCCACAACCAGCAGATCGCCATTGTAAAGGCTGCCGTCGGACATGCTGTCACCGCTGGCACGGAGATAGTAAGTCGCGCTCGGGTGCCGTATGCAGTAATCATGGAGATCCAGGTCGGACTCGACATAGTCAGCGGCAGGGCTCGGAAAACCGCAGCTGGCCAGGTCTGCAAACAACGGATGGGCCTGTGGCGGGAGTGCTTTCCCGGTGCTGAAAAGCTGCAGTTTCATCTTTCCTCCTGACGTCTAAATATACTGGATATGCATACAGTATATTTAACAGCGTGAGGATAATCCAGATCACCTGCTTCATGAACAGGGTGAGTAACCTAAGTTACTCAAAATGCTATTTAATATCATTATGGGACATTTAAATTACTCATAATGAGAAGCATGGCTTTTATTTTGCCATTTTGCTCTTATAATATGTATCAAATTGAGTTTAATTGACGGAGCATAATGATGAATATTTACTGCGATGATGGTTCAACTAATGTTAAGCTGGCATGGTTTGAAGGAAACGAGCTGCAGACCCGGGTTTCAGCTAACTCCTTCCGGCATGGCTGGAAAGTGGCGGAATTCAGTGCCGCAACGTTCAACTATCAGGTGGGCACGCTGAAATACACCTGGGACAGCGTCAGCCGGGATGCCATCCCGACAACAAACGTGGAATACCAGTACGGTGATCTCAACCTGCTGGCCGTGCATCATGCCCTGCTGAACAGCGGACTTGAGCCGCAGCCGGTGAGCCTGACCGTGACGCTGCCCCTGAGCGAGTATTATGACGGGGACTGCCAGCGGAACGAGGAGAACATCCGACGCAAACGAGAAAACCTGATGCGTGAGCTGGTTCTGAATAAGGGCAGGGCATTTACCGTAACGGACGTGAAGGTGATGCCTGAATCACTGCCGGCGGCGTTCTCCCGTCTCGCGGAGCTGAAGCCCGGACCCGCTGAGACCACCCTGATTATCGATCTCGGCGGAACCACGCTCGATGCCGGCGTGATTGTCGGACAGTTTGATGATATCAGTGCGGTACACGGCAATCCGTCTGTCGGCGTGTCACAGGTCACCCGCGCAGCTGCAGGCGCGCTGCGGGCTGCAGACAGCGAAACCAGCGCGCTTATTGCTGACACGGTCATCCGCAACCGCAATGATCGTCAGTATCTGCAGCGAGTGATCAACGATGCCGGAAAAATTGACGATGTTCTGAACAAAATTACAGAGGCAATCACTTCCCTGGGCGCGCGTGTCACCAGTGAGCTGACGGTCTTCAGGAGCGTTAACCGGGTATTCCTGGTCGGGGGAGGGGCATCCCTCATTGAAGAGGCTATCCGTCAGGCCTGGCCTCTGGCTCCTGACCGTATCGAGGTTATCGGCGATCCGCAGCTGGCGCTGGCCAGAGAGATTGCCCTTTACAATAAAGAGGACTAAACGTGCCGGACGGCCAGTATTCTTTCTATCTGCACAGCGACGATCGCACCGACATCACGGCGATGGCGACCATCAGCACCATCTCACAGCCCCTGCGCGGTGACTTCATCCGGACCGCCGCCACCGCCGGGGCGGTGATGTACCAGACGGATGCCCGTTTACCGGCGCTGATCCCGGTGTTCTTTGACGGACATCTGAGTGCCATCCGGCTTTGTGCCGTGATGGCCCTGGTATCCGGCACCTGGTCTTCACTCTCAGGACTTCCTGATGAGCCTGATGGTGGCGTGGCTGCTCTGGCCATGTCACCGGAGACGGAATACCAGCGCCGGCGTTACACCCTGACGCTTCAGGATGACCGGAGCAGTGAACGGGTTGAGCGTGTGCTGACGGGCGTGTCATCCCGCCTGCGCGGAGAGCTGCTGAGAAACCTGATTATCACCGGTCTGGCCCTGCATACGACCGCACCGGAGCTGCCGCGTCTGCTGGCCAGTATGCCGGTACCGCCCGGCACGGTCAGCGAGCTGCAGGTTCTGGTTCAGCAGATGGCTGGTACGGCTGACGTGAGTATGGCTGCAGTGCCGGAGAAACCAGCGGAGCCTGCCGCACCGGTATCCGCTGAAGCGACCAGCATAAAGAAAAATATGCGCCGGGCATTCGGAGACTAGAGCATGTCAGTGATTAAACAAAAAGCAGTGCAGTGCATTCATAACTTTCTGCGCGCCCGGAACATGCCTGAATCTCAGTGGCCGGAACGGGTCAAAAAGACCGGCAGGGGAATGATACTGGCAGGCGTGGCCGTCGTGGTTCCTGGCGTTCTGGTTGATAACATCTCACTGCCGGTGACAATCGCGATGCAGGTCTGCTATGCCTCACTGATCGGCCTCGGGGTTCTCTTGGCGTTTGACAAGAAAAAACCAGAGGGGCGGGGATGAATATGAACATTAACCTGAAGGAAACAGTATGCTGCTTGAAGAACTGACAGGAGACGAACGTACGCTGGTCGTTGTGGCACTGCAGGCGTTGTTCCGCGAGAGATTATCCGCATCAAATGCCGTCTTTACGGTATGTAGCCTGTCCGGAAAAGAGCAGCCGCCGGAAGATATTTTTGGGCTGCGTGAAGTAGAGGATGCGCTGAGACGTATTGGTGCAGCTCCTGCGCGTTAAATCCGGTCCCGTACACTTCAGAAAAAAACGGCAGGGTGACATCTCATCCCTGCCGTCAAAACTAAACGCTTAATTTTTCGGCGATTATAATGTATTGTTTTGTGATGTAAATCACATTTTAATTTAATGTGAAATTTTTCCTCCGCTTTACATCTCCCGTAAAAAATTACCCGCCGTGCCTTCACGCTAACCCGGCCGCTGCGGTCGCAAGGGTTCACGTTGTCTCCGTCCTCACCCGTTCGCGCCCTGCACGGTGCATTCAGCCCGTGAAGGGCTTGCGCTGCGGCTTCGGCGTCGCCCTGGCGTCCTCCGCTTTACGCCGTGTTTTTGTGGCGGCACGGCGCAAGAGGGTGCCGGATGCTTAGGACACAACCATGTTCAGACTGACCTGTATTGAACTCGATAACGGCGAGTTTGCCGTCTATATCAATCACCATTACCTGGGGAGTGAAGATGCCAGCGGAGAGCGACTTTCTCTGGGGGAGGTTCTGGAGCAGCTCTCCCTGCTGCCGGGCGTGGAATTACAGACCCTGCTGGAACCCGTACCGGAGTGCGATGACTGGTGCTGGAACGACATCGCTGATCGCGTCCTGCCGTCGCGTCCTGCATGTCGTGATGATGTGACGGTGGCAGGGCTCATCGCCAGGCTGAAGCAGTACCCACCGGATGCACTGTGTATGGGGACGTTCTGGCTGGAAGATGATTTTCTGTCCCTCGATGGCAGTCTGTCGGAGGAGGAAATTGCAGAAGCCATGCGTATCTGCGACCACAGCCACGATGCAGGCATCGGTTTTAACTGGGACACGCTGCAGTTCGCTATCGACCACGTGAAGGGGCGCTAAAAAAAAGGACACCTTCCGGGGAGGGGTGTCCTGAAATGTGTCATATTCGTTGTAAGTGAAAACCCATCAGATGTTTTCGGCACAGATAATTGCACAATCGCTGCCTTTTTTCACCTGCCATATATCCGACTCAAAAAAAAGACGTCTCCGGTTGGGGACGTCCTGAAATCAAAGGCACACATGTCAGATAACGGCGCGAATCCATTATCAGTGTGCATTCTGCCATACACTCACGGACTCATCAGCTACCAGAACCGGTACCGAAGGATGTCGGTTCCCTCCGCCTTATTGCCGCCAGCCGGCGGCGTGTTCAACGCCGTGCCTTCACGCTAACCCGGCCGCTGCGGTCGCAAGGGTTCACGTTGTCTCCGTCCTCACCCGTTCGCACCTTTCACGGTGCATTCAGCCCGTGAAAGGCTTGCGCTGCGGCTTGCGGCGTCGCCCCTGCGCCCTCCGCTTTTCGCCGGGTTTTTGTGGCGGCACGGCGCAAGAGGGTGACGGCGCTCAAAGCGCAGAAAGAGGCGCTTCAGGCAACGCTGCCCGAAAACTGGCATCTCGATTTCACCTGGCTGCTTTCATGGTCAGCGGAGCAGGTGAACACCCTGCTGGGATTCTGTGCCGCGCACGGTATCAACGGTATTCAGGAACGTATGTACAACCATACGCAGAAAAGCGAACTGGACGGGCTGGAAGCGGCGCTGGACTTTGACCTGCGCAAGTGGTGGCAACCGGGTGCTGAGAGTTACTTCGGGAAGCTCACGATTTCCCAGATTGGCAAAGCCTATGAAGAAGCCGGACTCAGCGCCCGTGCGGGTGAAGTTGTGAAACTCAAGCGCCGCGATGCGGCGAAGGCCGCCGAACAGGATCTGAATGCTCAGGGCTGGCTGCCTGACTGGATGGTGCGCCCTGCGCCAGCCGCTGAGGCTGAAGAAGCCACTGAATCCGACGCTGATACCACTGACCACGCTGCATAATACCGGAGGCCGCCGCCTTCGGGCGGCGGGAACAGACATGACCATGCAATATGACCTGAACCGAATCAACACCCTGACCGCCACAGACCTGGAGTTTATCCGTCAGCAGGGGGAGGACGCGCGCCGCGCCCTCAGCGATGCCGTGACCGGCCTCCTGTCGACACCTGAAGGATGGCGCGTCTGCGCCGAATACCGCAGCGAGTTCGGCGGCTTCTTCCCTGTCCAGTGCCGCTTCAGCGCGGACGGCAGCGATGACTGGCATCTGTGCGTGTGCAGCCCGGGCGAAGTCTCGCCTTACTGGCTTCTGGTGCTGCTGTCCTCCGGCGGTGAAGTGGTGCGTACTCTTTACCAGAGCGACACGCTTCAGCCTGAACGGATAAACCAGCTGATCGCGCAGCTGGCAGGTATGCGCCGCTTTAACTGCACTGCCCGCACCGTGGCGAAGCTGATGAATGTGGAGGTGACAGCATGATCCCGTCCTCACACGCGCTCGTTTCCCTGAAGCCCGCCCGTCAGGCTGCAATACAGGCTATCAGCCATGTTGAGTCTGCCCGCGAACGCGGCGCACGACTGCCCGCCATGCCGTATGTGCGTACCTTTCTGCGTCTTCTCACGGGCAGCGGACGCCTCAACGCCACGGTGGCCAATAAAATACCTGGCCTGCACTGGGTGCCAAATAACCGTCATTCGAACCTGAAACAGGTCGAGGAGGCGCTTAACACGATGATCGCCACCAGTGGCGAAGCCTGCCCGCTGCCGCTCACAATTGACGTACAGGCCGAACTGTTTCCTGAGGTCATGCACACCCGCACGGGTCGACGGCTGCACAGGTCCGGCATTAAGACCACGCGTCAGATGCGCCGCCAGTCTCGTGAGTACGAACAGCGCTGGAAACTGCGCCAGAACCTGCTGGAGCAGGCGAAAATCGACCTGAATTTTCAGTCTCCGGAAACCGTCTGCACCTGGTACACCCGGTGGAGCGACGAGTTTGACGCGGCAGAGCTTGCTGCACCGTTCTGGCGCTGGCAGTCGCGGTTCGCGTCGCTGAAGGAACTTGACTGGCTTCGCATCAGCGGTGAGCCGCTGTATACAGTGATGTATGAAATCCCGTTTATTGTCCGGGAAACACCTGAGCATGTTCGTGTCGCTGAACGCTGGCAGGTGCCAAATAAGCTGGCTGACCGGAGCGGTGTATGAAGTGGCGCTATTCCCTGCGCTGGAAATTGCCGCACAAGCCCTGCCCAGGTCCACTGGAGCTGGTTTCAGTTGTCGTGGAGGCAGGGCAGGCGGCACCTGAGGAGGTGATGGCACGCTGGGTTGCTGGCTCAGGTTACGCTGTTTGCGTGGATTTTCTCGGTCAGAAACAGATCCAGCGCTGGAGCGATGAACGGAAAGCCGCAGTGAGAAGGCGCAACATGCAGGCACGGATTAATCGTGTTGCCCCTTTGTTTGCCGATGAGTTAATCGAGCGTGAGCTGGCTGCACGTCCGGCATATTTCAATGGCAAGTCCGCCCGATGAATCAGATACAATGTTGTCTGACTGCTCAGACAAAACATATAAGGAAAGCAGAATTATGAGGTACTGGTTGCTCGTTATCTTCCTGAACGTGCTGTTCTATTTAATCGTTAAGCATGCTGCGCCAGAATGGCATGGTACGCCTGGTTATTATGCAGGCCAGATCATCTGCACACTAATAGCTCTGGTCATCACATGGCGTGATCCGCCTGGCTGGTTAGATGAAATCCTGCTCGGCGTAATGAAATACGGAGTTCTGAATGCCGGGATCATCTTCTTTGTCTGGGGCGTCGGGTACAAGCTGGCATTCTGGGGGCAGGGTAATTCTGATGCCGAATTTGTAAGTGCATTTGACGTCATTTTGCCCAATCTTGCGCTGGTCACGGGCGTAGTGATCGCGGGATGGGGATACCTGAGATATTTCAGGCGATAAGCAGCATAAAGCGTGGATATACCTGGTAAGAAATAGCTCCTGCCCGGTATAATCGACGTGGCGCTTGAGGCTTTTTGGGGTCAGTACAAAGAAGACTGATCCCGATAAAATGGACTGAAACCAGGCGTTATTCAGTTGAGTGCATATCCAGTCATAGGATAGATTCTTACGTAGCGTTTCTGGCGTGCATTTTCGGGTGGTTTGTTACTGTTTTTAACGGGGACACGTCAGAAACGCGCTCAGGCCGTCTGAGCGGTACGCGTAAATGAGACGTTATGGTAAATAGTCATCTTGTCAGTGCTATGCTTGGCATAAACACAATTCTGGATGGTGAAGCATGATTAGTTTTGATCTTGGAAGCGATGGATTCAAAGCGGAGTGTAGTGATAACGATACGGCAGAAATAATTGTCGCTAGCGCTGTTGGTGTTGCCGTAGTCGCCCTAGCCTCTGCGGGCGCTTATGCCATTGTGAACAAAGTGTCTGAGTCGGTAATTCAGTTGATTGAAGAGTGATTATTTAGTTCGATATCTTTACAAGCTTAAGCCAAAAGCTCGCCATGCGAGCTTTTTCATGCTCTTCGTATTATGCGACGTTATGGTAAATAGTCTGAACTAATGTCAGCGAAGAGCGGACGTTGGTAGATTACAATTAACAGCTGTCGGGTCACGAGATGTTTTTTTTGATTGTTACTCAAATACAATTCTCTCCGAAGACTGAGGATACATCGACCATTTATCATAATTGCTGTGGCAGAAAGGAATGTTTTTCTGCCACATACGGGGTCAGTTTACTTTTGGAAAGTCCACCACGGTGTCATTCACACGGTTGACCATATTCGTAAACAGAATCGCACTGACTGCACTGATGACTTCTACTACCTGTCGATCGCTAAAGCCTGCTGCCAGAAAACGACTGACGGTTTCTTCTGGTAAGGTGTTGCGGGTCGTCACCAGAGTTTTTACAAATTTGACCAATGCATCAATATGCGGATCTTCCGGGAACTCTCCCCGGCGTAATGCCTTAATTTGCTCAACGCTGTAACCTGCCATTTTCCCGGTTAACGTATGCGCCGCCAGACAGTAATCACATCCTGACACTTCACTGACCACAAGGTTAACGGCTTCAATTTCCTGTTTATTCAGCTGGCTTTTCGCCAGCGTGGCGTTGTGTGACAATGCCTGACCCAGAATGTCGGGGGCGATCCCGATGGTCTGGTAGGCATTCGGGACTTTACCCATCGCTCGTTTAATGGCGCTGAAGAGATCTGCAGTCTTGCCAGTAGCATTTTCAGGTTGTACGGAAGTTAAACGGCTCATCATTTTTTCCTTTCAGTTTAGGGTTTCGCCGTATCGGCCATGAGCACATAATAGGGCTTACCAGGCAGGCAGGTAGGCCGTATCGTCTCGATTATTTGTCTTATCGTCTCAGGAGCCAGAGTGGACAACCTCAGTCGTTTGCTTTCCTTATTTACTCCAGCATGTAGCGTTAATCTTCACTGCCGTTTTGCCGGGCGCTGGGATGTCGACCACCCGCAACAAGCCGCCGGTATTGTGCCCTGGCATGTCATTCTTCGTGGCGAAACGCGGCTCATTGTTGAAGGAAAGACGTTCGATGTGCGCGCCGGTGATATCATTCTGTTCCCGCACGGATCCCCGCATTTATTGCAAAGCCTGGTGGACTGGGGGCAGGTTGTTCCTGCTCAGGTCAACAATAATGGCATTGTCACTGATGTGTGGACGGAAGGACCGGGGCCTGCGGTTGAGGTATTGTGTGGAGAGTTTCATTTCGGGCCGGGTTATCGCTGGATGTTCGCCGATGAAACGGTACTGATCCATCTCCGTGCCGATGAGCAACACGATTGCCCTGAGCTGGAAACGCTGCTGGTAATGCTGGTACGCGAAAGTCTGGGTGGTTTACCGGGCGGTGCGAGTATCGTTAAGGGGCTGGCAGATACGTTGCTCGCGCTAATCCTGCGTATTTTGCTGTCGCTGCACGAGCCTCCTGCGGGTGTTTTACGGCTACTGAGCGACAAACGTCTTGCTCCTGCCGTTCTGGCCGTTATCGCTGATCCTGCATTGCCATGGACGATGGAGTCGATGGCGCAACGCTGTTTTCTCTCACGCGCCACCTTCGCCCGCCACTTTTCACACAGCTATCATCAGACGCCCCAAGTCTGGCTCAACCAGTTACGTATGGTGTTAGCGGCAAGACTGCTTTCAGAAGAGAAAAATCTGACAGCAGAGAGAGTGGCTGAACAGTGTGGTTTTTTGTCTCTGTCGTCTTTTTCTAAAGCGTTCAAAAAAACCTATGGCATAACGCCTGCTCTGCACCGTAAACGTGGGTAGAGTGAACCATGCCGTAAATTAACGCCCTGCGCGAAGCGACTGAGGTGGAATGCCATACCCGCGAATAAACACCTCCCGCATATGTCGTCTGTCGCGAAAACCGGACTCGCGGGCAATGGCATCCAGTGATAGGCGGCTTTGTTCAATCATTAATCTGGCAGCCTCAAGTCGGAGTCCTTCAATGGCTTTTGCCGGAGATTTACCCGTCTCCTGACGAAAAAGGCGGCTAAGTTGGCGGGCACTGATATGTACCGCATCTGCCAGCAGTTCCACCGTCAGTGTTTTGTGCAGATTATTACGGGCATATTCCAGCGCAGTTTGCAGACGGTCTGAGCGGGGTGCCAGGGCAAGAATTTCTGAATGCTGCGTCTGACCGCCGGAACGGCGCTGGTTCATTACCAGACGATGTGCCACAGTACGGGCAATGTCTGCGCCGAGATCTTTCTCCACCATGCCGAGTGCCATATCCAGCCCGGCTGTCATGCCAGCCGATGTCCAGATAGTGTCATCAATAATAAAAATACGATCATCTTCAAGCTGAATAGTGGGATGTCGCGAAGCCAGGCTGTGTGAGTGTGCCCAGTGCGTAGTGGCGCGTTTTTGCTCCAGCAGCCCGGCCTGTGCCAGTACAAATGCCCCGGTGCAGATCCCGGCAATCCGGCGCGTCTGGCGGGCGGTGGCTTGCAGAAAGTGAATGACACCCGGGCTAGCCGGTTCATCCACTGGCGATAATACGCCCGCCACCAGCCAGGTATCCACCTGCGTTTCCTCGCTCAATTTTGCCGAGTCTACACCAATACCCGAAGAAGAACGTACAGTCCCACCGTGTTCGGAGTAGACCTCGGGTTGATAAAACGGACTTTCAGTCACCAGATTGGCAAACTCAAATACCGTCAGCGTAGACAGCGCCAGCATCTGGAAATGGTCGGCAATGATGAGTCCTAAACGGTGCATCTCAACTCCTTTATGACAGGTGAACCGCCTGATATTTCGCAGAACGTGCTCGTAACCATTCAGACGTCCACAGACTGGCCAGTGCCAGCAGCAGGAACAGGACTGAGCTTATCATTACTCCGTAAAACCCCGACAGCGGATAAAGCCATGATGCCACCGCCGACCCAAAACCAATACCGCAGAACATAAAGGCGCTGGTTAACGCCAGCGAAATTCCACGCGTTTCCGCGGTCGAGATCTCCACAATACGTCGCTGTTGAGTGGGCCATAACAGGTCAGTGGAGAAGGCCCAGACCACCAGCAGGATATACAACAATGACAACTGAGCAGGTAGCAGAATAATAATCAGCATATCCGCAACCAGTAAGGTCAGACCGGCAACCAGTAATTGCTCTGCACTGTAGTGGCGTGCGGCGCGAGTAACAAAAAGATTCCCCACAATACCCGCAATGCCGATAACAGCCAGCGCTATCGATACGGAAGATATATCCCCCTGCCAGCGATCTCGGATAATCGGAGAGATAAAGGCATACATATCGTATACACCGGAGGTGATAAAAAAGACCACCAGAAAGGCTGTCAGCGTTTTCCCCTCTGTAAGTACCCGGGCGACCTGCCGCAAATGAATATCGGCACCTTTGACCTCGTTCGGAACCAGAATCCACACTCCCGCCGCCGTCACCAGGCTGACCAGTGTGACAAGCATGAACAGCAAGCGAGCCCCCCAGGCGCTGGCTACCCATGTCGCAAGCGGAATACCGACCATGCTGGCCATCGACACCCCGAGCAGAATAGTGGCAATGGCACTGCCACGCTCTTTCGGCGCGACCAGCTCAGCGCCGAGCGCGACCAGAACTGGGCCTATCAACGATGCCCCCAGCCCCATCACAATCCGCGAAGCCACCAGCAGCTTGTAGTCTGGAGCAATGGCAAATATAAAGGCCCCGAGCCCAAATACCAGCATGCCTGCCAGCACCTGTGTTCTGCGCATCAGCTTGCCGAACAGTACCTGCGCCAGCGGTGCGCCCAGCGCAAATGTCAGACCAAAAATAGAGAGCAGGCGGGCACTTTGTGCATCGCTTATCCCCCACTCCTGAGAAATCGAACCCAGGCTGCCCGCCACGGAAAGTGAACCCGTCGCCTGAATAAAATACGCCAGACTTAGCGCCCATAACGCGCGCCTTTGAGATGTTGTCAGATGATTTTGCATCATAAACTCCAGGGATGGGGCAGTTACCTGCCCCTGAGTCGGTCAGGCAACCGGAATGGGGTTATCTACCATTGACTGATTAAACGCGTTCACCATCTCGTGTTCGTTCACACCCGGATTCGCACGTGCAGGGAGCACACTATCTACAATCACTTCAATGGAATCTGTCGCCAGTTTGTCAAAAGTTTGCTGGATAAAATCAGCTACCGGCATCGCACGGGAATCACCGCTTTTGTAGATCAAATCGGTATCGACCCAAGGCGGTGAAATCTCGATCACATTCACACCGGCATCGCGCAGTAAAAAACGCTGCGACAGGGTATAAGAATGAATCGCTGCTTTGGTTGCTGAGTAGAGTGCATTCGTCACCAAGGGTAAAAAAGCCAGAATCGAACTGTTGTTGATCAATACCGCATCCGGTTGTTGTTTCAGGTGCTCAACAAAGGCTGAACTGACCCGAACAGTGCCCAACAGGTTCGTGTCCAGTAAGGTGGTGGCCATATCGTCATCCAGTTCGGCAGCTGGATTATCGAAGGGCATAATGCCAGCGTTATTGATCACCACATTCAGGGCCGGATAGCGGGAGAGCACCTCTTTCGCCGCCGATTTAATGCTGGATACATCGGTGACATCCAGTACCACGGAATCCATTCCCGGATTGGCGGACGTAACCGTGTCAAGAAGAGCTTTACGACGGCCTGAAATGATCACCTGATTACCCATTTGATGAAATTTTTCTGCCATCTCGCGGCCAATACCCGACGTGCCGCCAGTGATAAAAATAGTGTTGCTTGTCAGTTTCATACGGTTATTCCTGTTGGCTAAATACAAGGCTAGTGAGTAAGTCCGGCACGATAACGGCCGGCGGGTACATTGCTGGAGAGGTGCGGGATCATAGCCTGGCGACTACTTTCCATCGCCTGCCAGTAAGCTTCGTTATGCAGTGACGGGATGGTGACAAATTCCCCGTTAAGAAAACCCGTAAGCGCCGCGTCCACCAGATCGTAAGCGCTCATTACTATTGACTTATCGAGTTGGTCAAGGGGTAAACCACCGTTATCCCAGAACGGCGTTGCTGTCGCGCCCGGCAGCACGGCCTGAAAATGGATGCCCTTTTCAGAGAGTTCATGATGCAGTGACTGAGTGAATGCCAGAACAAAGGCTTTTGTGCCGCCGTACACGCCGTTAAGCAGTTCCGGCGCAAGGCTGACAATCGATGAGATATTGATGATGGCACCCACACCTCGCGCGACAAATCCGGGAACCACGCTGTAAGTCAGACGGGTCAGAGCAACGACATTGAGATTAATCATCGCCTGCATTTGATCGACATCGCTCGACAACAACGGCGTATGAGTTCCGACACCGGCATTGTTCACCAGGAGAGTAATGCTGGCATCGGCACGCAGTTTTTTCTCCAGAGCAGCAAGCTGTTGGGCATCACCCAGATCGGTTGCCAGCACTTCCACATTGCGGGCGGTGTCAGCAGTGATGTGACTCGCCATCTGATTTAGGCGGTTATGATTACGGGCGATAATGGTAAGGTCGTATCCCATGCGCGCCAGTCGACTGGCGTAAACGGCACCGATGCCGGTGGATGCACCAGTGATTACGGCAGTGCCTTTACCCGGTTGTGTTGCGACACTCATTGCAGACTCCTTTCGATCACCATTGATTCGATGAGAGAATCATAAGTGAGAAAGAAATGTCGTAAATGACAATTATGGTAGTTATTTAGGACATTGCGTATTTCTGTTCAAGTAACGGGCAGGAGAGAAAGTAACTATCGGGCTGCGGTTTCATTTCAGACACATAAGACTACTTACGGTGTGTAGTAATGTCCGCTCCTGGCACGGAGCGGACCAGCTAACTGAGCTGAAGGTCCGCTGTGAGCGAGAAGCGGAAGTTAGGGATCCATGTTTACATCGATGTGTTCTGAATCATATGGAACAGATCACCTGACGTTCTTGTTTTTCGGTTAGTGTGATTTATTTCTCTAAATATTCAATACGATAGCTGTATGCAAATCTATAAATAGCAATTGGTTTAATTTATGTTGTATTTCAGTTTGTAGAATAGAGACTAACCAAATACATAAGGATTGTTCTTTACATGAAAACATTAGTAATTGCCACCACCATTTTAATTGGTACTTTTCTAAGCGGTTGCTCTGTGCAAAATGATAAAACACAGTTTCAAGGCCTGGGTCTGACATATCAGTCCGATGTCAAAAAACTGGATAATGGGAACTACCTCACTGAGGTAGAAGCTGCTCCTGCTGCAGGTCGTATACGAGGCGCTATTGGCACTGCAACAAAAAAGGCTTCTGATTTCTGTAGGGTACAAAATAAATCTATGAAAGAAGTCAGAACTGATATTGATACACACTTACTTGTTAATGGCGTTGCTCGCCTGACGTTTAAATGCGTTTAAATATTCCTACGGTTTATGATTTTTCATAAAACTAAGGTGGCTGTTGTGAAATATGTTCTCTCTGCGCATATTCTTACGGCCACTAGGTGATAATATAGTTATCCCCTAAAAACGTCCCTTTCCCTGTTGGAGATATTCCGATATTCACCTATTTATACCAATACCTCCATTCTTCATTAAGGGCTAAGGAGCGGTTTGCTTGAGCTAGTAGTAACGTCCGTTCCTGGCACTAAGCGGACTGTGATCACACTTCTGACGTCTCGTTTTCTTACTTCCTTCGTGGCTTGCCCTAAGCATGTTGTAGTGCGATACTTGTAATGACATTTGTATTTACAAGAGGTGTGAGACATGGGTAGCATCAACCTGCGTATTGACGATGAACTTAAAGCGCGTTCTTACGCTGCGCTTGAAAAAATGGGTGTAACTCCCTCTGAGGCACTTCGCCTCATGCTTGAATATATTGCTGACAATGAACGTTTGCCGTTCAAACAGACACTCCTGAGTGATGAGGATGCTGAGCTCGTGGAGATCGTGAAAGAACGACTTCGCAATCCTAAGCCAGTACGTGTGACGCTGGATGAGCTCTGATGGCATATTTTCTGGATTTTGACGAGCGTGCACTAAAGGAATGGCGAAAGCTGGGCTCGACGGTACGTGAACAGCTAAAAAATAAGTTGGCTGAAGTGCTTGAGTCACCCCGAATTGATGCGAACAAGCTTCGGGGTATGCATGACTGTTACAAAATTAAGCTCCGGTCTTCAGGCTATCGTCTTGTATATCAGGTCATAGACGAGAAGGTTGTCGTCTTTGTGATTTCTGTCGGGAAAAGAGAGCGCTCGGAAGTTTATAGCGAGGCGGTCAAACGCATTCTCTGAAATAAAGCAGGACATCTCTGTTTCGCAGTAAAGGTGCCATTTCTGCTTTGCGTTGACAGGAGAAGAAGGCCATGAAACTGCCGCGAAACACCCTGCTCTGGTGCGTATTAATAGTGTGTCTCACACTGCTGATATTCACTTACCTGACACGGAAATCGCTCTGCGAAATCCGGTACAGGGACACGGACAGGGAGGTGGCAGCTTTTATGGCTTACGAATCCGCTAAGTAGCTAACCCCGGCGGGGGGAAACCCCCGCCATTCAGGGGCTGAGACTGTGTGGACATGCCTGAAGCGCCTTTATGAAGGGGTTGCCGGTTCGCCGGTAGCCCCTTTTTCCTTCCCGATGCGACCGCACGCCTGAACTTCCGGGAAGGGCTGTTCCCCTGCGGGGAACGGGGGAAGGGGGACGCGCCTTCGGCACCGTCCCTCTGCTCCCTCCGCCTTGCCCTCTCTCCTGCCTGATTTTGCTTAAGTCAGAGCACCACGAGTTACCTGCCTGTATCTGGCTTCAGCCTGGTTTTCCCTGTGTTCTTCATCCCGGGCATCATATCCGTCGTCCTGCTGGTTAACTTCCTCAGCTGCAGCTCCGTGGCCATAACCCGAAAACAGGGCAGGGCGATGGCCCCCTTCGGCTCCCGGCCAGCGCTGCTGTCCGGTCGTCGAGCCCCACTCCGCCAGGGCGGCTGCTGACGCACCCGCCGGGCTCCGCCGAATCCCTGCGGGTTTCGGGCTGACGCTAGGGTCTGATGGCGAAGGTCAAAAGCTGCGGCTTCTCCGGCCGTGCCGTCCGGAACGCCTTCACCGCGCCGGCTGATGCCGTCGCTTTAATGGCGCCACGCCGTTCCGACGTGTCGGGTGTGTGCATCCTGTTCCCCCGGTGAAGCCATCCCCCGTGCGTCCTCACGCGGAGGGCTGCTTGTAGCACCGTCGGGTCGTCATCCAAGGGGTGAAATGCACTCCGCCAAAACTTTTTGCGTGCCGCAAAAACTTTCGTCTCCGCCCCTTTCCTTCCTCCCTTCGCCGTTGCTCCTTTGCCCTTTGCCGCGAGAGAACTCACCAGGGAGATGGACAACCATCACCACAGGAGAAAACCAGGATGCACACACGAAACGTCAACGTCAAAACCGCCGCTCAAGAATCTACCGGAAGATGTGATTCAAACCTCACCATGTCCCAGTTCACGGATCTGTTTTGCTGGGTCCTGGCAGCATCGGAAGGGGAGCCACAACCGGCAATTTTTACGCCGCCAGAGAATGCCACTGAGCTGACGTTAATAAATGACGAATGCCCGGATTATATCTCTGTCTGGTTTGTAGATGGTCGCCCGGTGGCAGCTGCAATGCCGCTGGATAATTTTCACCGCGTTATTTCTTCATCTCTAACTAAATAATCAGGAGTAAATAAAAATGGTCAGTTTCGCAAGCCGTTATCGTATGCCTACCTCGATCCGTAAAGACCGTCCGCTGACTAATGATGAATTACAGCGCATCGTTCCCAGCGCGTTCTCATCGGATAAACACGATTCACGCTCTGAACGTTATACGTATATCCCGACCATTAACATTCTTGATCGCTTACGTGATGAAGGTTTTCAGCCATATTATGCCACTCAGTCACGTACACGCGACTAGGATAAACGCGACTTTACAAAGCATATGCTTCGCCTGCGCCGTCATGACCAGATTAACGGAAAAGAAGTACCGGAAATTATTCTGCTGAATAGCCATGATGGTTCAAGCAGCTATAAAATGATCCCCGGTATGTTCCGTCAGGTTTGCAGTAATGGTCTGGTTGCATGGAAGGATTTTGGTGAAATCCGCGTACCCCACAAAGGGGATATTGTCGGGCAGGTTATTGAAGGCGCTTACACGGTGCTGAAAACATTCGACGCGGTTGATGAAAATATAGACCTCATGAAAAGCATTCAGCTCACTTTGCCTGAGCAGCGCCTTTTTGGTGCGACCGCCCTGGAACTTAAATACGATGGAAAACCAGCGCCGATTACACCGGAGCAAATTATTAACCCTCGCCGTGTGCTCGACAGAGGCCAGGATTTATGGACCACGTTTAACGTGGTGCAGGAAAATGTGATCCGTGGGGGAATTCGTGGCAGAACGGAAAAAGGGAAGATGACCAGAACGCGGGAAGTCACCGGAATAGATGGTGACATCAAATTAAATCAGGTGCTCTGGAAAATGGCGGAGGAGTTTGCAAAACTGAAGGCCTGAAAATTAAGCCGCTCAACAGAGCGGCTTTTTACTGCCCGCTATGTGACGATGCTGTTTCTGCAATTTTAATATCATGCTCCTTTCCCGCAGCTGGCGCGAGACGTTCAGAAAGTAACTTTTTTCTGGCCAGTAATACACGATATATATTTTTGATGTCCTGTGCATAGGCCTTGCGCTGTACAATGAGCTTTTTGCTCGGTCCCGTATTATACATCCCCACGCTGTCCCAGTTTTTTCCGTATGACCGAAAGTTGTGCGCCAGTACCCATGCTCCAGTATAAACACAGATACATGGATCATTTAACAGGCGCTCACGGGTAATATTGAAGTTTTTAAGTTTACCGTAATGGGAACTGTTCACCTGCATACCGCAGACATCTTCCGTTCCATTCCTGTTTGATCCATTTATCGCATCCGCTACCAGATGGCTCTCTTTAATCGAAATTGACATAAGCAGCAGCGGATCAATTTGGTAATCTTTCCCGGCCTGATCAAAGCACATCTGCGGAGCTGCGCCAGCAGATAGTGAAAGAGTCAGTAAAGCAGCAGGCAGTAACGATATTTTCATGGTTTGGCCTTTTAGCGAAATAAACGGGCTCTGGAGAGGCGCTTTAAAAAATACCCCGGCGGATCGTCGTAATCAAGTAAATTCACTACAAACGCGCGTGAGCGCTCTCCTGAAGGGATTTAACACCTGTCCGAAATAAACATGCCAGAGCGGTAGACGGTATTAACATGCCGCTCTTTACTAACCCTTTAAAACATCACACCCCACGCAAGACTTCGTCTTGCAGATTTTTTCTTTAAATTCAGTGGCATGATGTGTGTTTTATTTCGTAATTTTTGAGTATGTGCGATTAAGGTGTGTGGACTGACACACATTGCAGTGCTTAATCAGGCACTGCAATGTGTGCTAATACAGCACTCTGAAGTGTGGGGATTGTGTGTATTCAATTAATAGAGTAAGTTAAAAGCAGATAGTGCCTGAACCACACACATCATAGTGCCTAATGCACACACACCGTAGTGCCTGATTAGCACACATATTTAGGGATGAGTCATATATAAAATCAGTTGGTTACCAGAACCCTGCACCACGGATAGCTGTTAAAGTTCGCCATTGCAGTGCCGCATCAGGCACTGCATTAGAACATCGAGAAACTATTATGCCAAGAAAGAACATTTACTTTAAAGACAAAATTGACCGCGAAATACATGATATTCTTGAAATAGAGCTACAGAAAGGGGCCACCTCTTCTGAGATGAACTACTCTTCGATAGTCAACGAATTAGTACGCCTTGGGCTAATGGTATACAAATCGAAAGAAGAAGGAAGCTCATTTGACCTGGATGGTTTTAGGCGCGACCTTATAAAGAAAATCTCCGGGTCACGAGAAGGTATTATGATTCTGACTGCCCTTGTCTCTGACATCTTCGTTACTCTCAAAGGGGTCGTCTCAGAAAACGGAAAATAAAGCACGCTAAGCGTGCGTGGAGGCTGGCACCCAGCGGTACAGCGTCGGAATGGACACGCCGAGGTTCTTGGCCACGTCCTTGGGCGGCACCCCGCTGGCCAGCAGCTTCTTGGCCGACTCGATCTTGCTGTCGGTCATCTTCGGCTTGCGGCCGCCTTTGCGGCCGAGCTGCTTGGCGACTTCCAGCCCGGCGCGGGTGCGCTCGACGGTCAGCTCGCGCTCCATTTCGGCAAGGCTCGCCATGACGTGGAAGAAGAACCGCCCGGATGGTGTGCCGGTGTCGATGGAGTCGGTGAGGCTCCTGAACTGGACACCGTGCTTGTGCAGATCGCCGACCAGATCGACCAGTTGCTTGACCGACCGGCCCAGCCGGTCGAGCTTCCAGACGACCAAAGTATCGCCTTCGCGCAGCATTTCGAGCGTCTTGGCCAAGCCAGGCCGGTCTGCCCGCGTGCCACTCACCTTGTCCTCGAAGACCTTTTTACATCCGGCCTTGCTCAAGGCTTCGCGTTGCAGCTCCAGGTTCTGATCCTGCGTCGAGACGCGCGCATAGCCAATCAACATGGCTTGTCTCGCGCCCGGTCGATGCGTTCCTGCATCGCCTGCATCACTTCTTCGTGGGTGTACGATCTGGCGTTGGCGTCGGTGGCTTGCCGCAGGGCTTCCTCAACCTCGCGCGTCATCCGCTCGTAATCCTCCGGCCACAGCGCTTGCTCCATGCGCAGCGACGCCTGACCCAGCAGGTGCAGCAGGCTGAACAGCCGCATGTCGTTGGTGGCGACGATGCGCTCCCGAATCTGCTCCTGAATAGCTTCGCTAGCCCGATGCGCTTGTGGTGTGGCAGTCCCCTCGTAGTCAGCGGGGAATTCCGCTTCCTCGGCAATCCTTGCCCAGGCGCTGGCCAGCGCCTCGATGGTTGACGTGCTCATTTCCGCCGCTCCTGTGCTCTTTGGCGAATCAACCGGCCAAGGGGCCTCGACGCGAAAACCAGCAGCATCACGCCTATCGGATACCAGGTCGAGAAGACCACCAAGGCATCGAAGGCTGGCCGTCCGGTGTTGGTAGGCAGTACGGCGGTCACAGCCATCAACCCGCCGACCGTCCAGATGATGCGCCACACGTAGGGCATCACGCGGGGCACGTAGCCGTCATCGAAAGCGGTCTGGTAGTAGCGGCGCAGGCCGCGCTCGGCAAGCGCCTGGCGCTGCCGCTCCGACAGCGCATCCGTCCGGCCATACCAGCGCCGGAATGGTGGACAGCGCAGCAGCAAAGGGGTGAAGAGGATCATCACCGCCACGATCGCGACACCCCACGCCATGACGGCGCCGGCATCGGGCCGCTTGGCGTTCTCGATCACGGGCGCGAAGACGCCCGGAGCACCGATCATCCAGAACAGCGCAATGTGCTGATGGAAGGAGAGCTTCATTTGCTCATCCACTTGCGCAGCAGGCGCTTTTTCAGGGAGGCGCGTTCTTGCGGGTTGCGTCCCTTGTGATTGGCGATGCGATCCGCCGTGGCGGCCTGGCGCTTGACGGGCCAGTAGGAGCGGCCATCCTTGCCCATCGACCAGACGCTGCTGGCCTGGTTTTCCAGCAGGGGCAGATGGGCGCTCAGGGCTTCGGGCGACGCGCTGGTCAGCGCCGTGCGCTCACGGGTGCGCCAGCGCTGATGCCAGAGCTTCTTGTCCTCGCGCTCGCTGCCGCAGGTCGTGTGCCCGACGATGGGTGTTTTGCGGCGGCTGCGGCTCATAACGTAGTGGTCTCCAAGAACATTCAGGACTGATCCCAGGCGTCGATGGTCAAGACCTGATCGGCAGGACAGGCGGCTACGCGGTCGGGAACTGGATGGTGTTCAGTCTCATGCCGACCCCATTCGATTGATCGCGTCGCTTGCGGCACGCTGCGACGCAAGGAGGTTTGCGACCTGGTTTAGCAGCCGTGTCCGCTGCATGTCTGTTACCTATCTCCCCGACCGCTCATTGGACCAACTCCAGAGATTGGGCTCTATCGCTCAGCCAATACGAAACCGGCATTGGCTGATGCCACAACCGAGACTAACACAAATGGCTCGGTACCTGTATTTCGCGCCCCGTGCACTTGGCCCGGTCTTGCCACGGCTATCTCACCTTCCCTGAGGGCACGAACAATCCCATTGCCCTGAAAGTAATCAGCCATTCCCGACAAAACAGTCCACGTGTCTTGGCCGTGAGGATGAATGTGAGCCGCAATTTCCTGCCCGGGATGGACATGCCAAACCACGATAATTGAGTCTCGGGTTTCAAGCACAACGGAACGAATAGGCTCGCCTTCGGACGGCTGAACATACTCGGCTACAGAAAATATTCTCGATTCAACAGTCATCGGAGATCCCTCTTTCACAGTTGTCGTTACGGTCTTCATCGTCGGCATCCTGACGCACGGCGGGCAATTGCTGGAGCAACGCCGGCAGCCATTCCTGTACCGTCTCCCACACCACATCGAGGTTGATGTCGAAATAGCCGTGAGCCATGCGATTACGCATATTGCGCATGCTGCGCCACGGCACGTCGGCATGCGCCTGGGTGAACTCGACGTAGCCATCCATCACCTTTGTGGCCGCCTCGCCGATGACGATCAGGCTCATGATGACGGCCTGCTGGGTGCGCTTGTCGGCCAAGAAGTCGTCCTTGGCCATCCCTTCCACGAAGCTGCGCGCATCGGTTGCGGCCTGCTGAATGTGGTCGAGGTAATCGGGCAGGCGGTTCTCGCTCATATCGGTTGCGCCTCCGCGAGCACCTTGGCCCGGAACTTCGGCGGCAGGTCGCCGGGAGTCAGCAGATCGACGTCAACGCCGAGCAGCGATTTCAGTTCTTCTTCCAAATCGCCCAAGTCCAACAACGTGGCACCGGGCAGCGCATCGACCAACAGGTCGAGGTCGCTGCCATCCCGGTCGGTGCCATGCAGCACCGAGCCGAAGACGCGCGGGTTCGCGGCGCGAAAGCGGCCTACCGCTTCACGCACTGCGCTTCGCTTCATGTCAAGCACAACAGACGGTCGCATGCGCATCCTTTCTTATCGAAACTCGTTGAGATGATATGCAATCAAGAATAGAATTTCAAGAACTATTTTCGAGAATCGCAATGCCTTGATTCCCGTGCCGCGCCGGTTGCCTTGGCGGGCTTGTCACAAACCTACGTTTTCAAGAAGAAGGAAACCGCATGCCCCGCCGTTCGATCCTCTCCGCCGCCGAGCGCGAAAGCCTGCTGGCGTTGCCGGACACCAAGGATGAGTTGATCCGTCACTACACGTTCAGCGAAAGCGACCTCTCCATCATCCGGCAGCGGCGCGGCCCGGCCAATCGGCTGGGCTTCGCGGTGCAGCTCTGCTACCTGCGCTTTCCCGGCGTCATCCTTGGCGCTGATGAGCCACCGTTCCCGCCATTGCTGAGACTGGTCGCCAACCAGCTCAAGGTCGGCATCGAAAGCTGGGACGAGTACGGGCAGCGTGAGCAGACCCGACGCGAGCACCTGGTCGAGCTGCAAACGGTGTTCGGCTTCCAGCCGTTCACGATTGGCCACTACCGGCAGGCTGTCCAGTTGCTGACCGAGCTGGCCATGCAAACCGACAAGGGCATCGTGCTGGCCAGAGCCTTGATCGAGCACCTGCGGCGGCAGTCGGTCATTGTGCCCGCCCTCAACGCCGTCGAGCGGGCGAGCGCCGAAGCGATTACCCGCGCCAACCGGCGTCTCTACGACGCCTTGGCTGAGCCGCTGACGGACGTGCATCGCCGTCGCCTCGACGATCTGCTCAAGCGCCGCGACAACGGCAAGACGACGTGGCTGGCCTGGCTGCGGCAATCCCCGGTCAAACCGAACTCGCGGCACATGCTGGAACACATCGAACGCCTCAAGGCGTGGCAGGCGCTCGACCTGCCCTCCGGCATCGAGCGGCTGGTTCACCAGAACCGGCTGCTCAAGATCGCCCGCGAGGGCGGCCAGATGACGCCCGCCGACCTGGCGAAGTTCGAGCCGCAGCGGCGTTACGCGACCCTGGTGGCGCTCGCCATCGAGGGCATGGCCACCGTCACCGACGAAATCATCGACCTGCATGACCGCATCCTGGGCAAGCTGTTCAATGCCGCCAAGAACAAGCATCAGCAGCAGTTCCAGGCATCCGGCAAGGCGATCAATGCCAAGGTGCGGCTGTTCGGGCGCATCGGCCAGGCGCTGATCGAGGCCAAGCAAGCGGGCCGCGATCCGTTCGCCGCCATCGAGGCCGTCATGTCCTGGGATGCTTTCGCCGAGAGCGTCACCGAAGCGCAGCGGCTCGCGCAACCCGAGGACTTCGATTTCCTGCACCGCATCGGCGAGAGCTACGCCACGCTGCGCCGCTACGCGCCGGAATTTCTCGACGTGCTCAAGTTGCGGGCCGCGCCCGCCGCCAAGGACGTACTCGACGCCATCGAGGTGCTGCGCAGCATGAACAGCGACAACGCCCGCAAGGTGCCCACCGACGCGCCGACCGAGTTCATCAAGCCGCGCTGGCAGAAGCTGGTGATGACCGACACCGGCATCGACCGGCGCTACTACGAACTGTGCGCGCTGTCGGAGCTGAAGAACGCGCTGCGCTCCGGCGACATCTGGGTGCAAGGCTCGCGCCAGTTCAAGGACTTCGAGGACTACCTGGTGCCGCCCGCGAAATTCGCCAGCCTCAAGCAGGCCAGCGAATTGCCGCTGGCCGTGGCCACCGATTGCGACCAGTACCTGCATGACCGGCTGACGCTGCTGGAAACGCAGCTCGCCACCGTCAACCGCATGGCGCTGGCCAACGAGCTGCCGGACGCCATCATCACGGAGTCGGGCCTGAAGATCACGCCGCTCGATGCGGCGGTGCCCGATACCGCACAGGCCCTGATCGACCAGACGGCGATGATCCTACCGCACGTCAAGATCACCGAATTGCTGCTGGAGGTAGACGAATGGACGGGCTTCACCCGGCACTTCGCCCACCTGAAGTCAGGCGACCTGGCCAAGGACAAAAACCTGTTGCTGACCACGATCCTCGCCGACGCGATCAACCTGGGCCTGACCAAGATGGCGGAATCGTGCCCCGGCACGACCTACGCCAAGCTGGCCTGGCTGCAAGCCTGGCACATCCGCGACGAAACCTACGGGGCGGCACTGGCCGAGCTGGTCAACGCGCAGTTCCGACATCCCTTCGCCGAGCATTGGGGCGACGGCACCACGTCATCGTCGGACGGCCAGAACTTCCGCACCGGCAGCAAGGCCGAGAGCACCGGCCACATCAATCCGAAATACGGCAGCAGCCCAGGGCGGACGTTCTACACCCATATCTTCGACCAGTACGCGCCGTTCCACACCAAGGTCGTGAACGTCGGCGTGCGCGACTCGACCTACGTGCTCGACGGCCTGCTGTATCACGAATCCGACCTGCGGATCGAGGAGCACTACACCGACACGGCAGGGTTCACGGACCACGTCTTCGCGTTGATGCACCTGCTGGGCTTCCGCTTCGCCCCGCGCATTCGTGACCTGGGCGACACCAAGCTCTACATCCCGAAGGGCGATGCCACCTACGAGGCGTTGAAACCGATGATCGGCGGCACGCTCAACATCAAGCACGTCCGCGCCCATTGGGATGAAATCCTGCGGATGGCCACCTCGATCAAGCAGGGCACGGCGACGGCCTCGCTGATGCTCAGGAAGCTTGGCAGCTACCCGCGCCAGAACGGCCTGGCCGTCGCCCTGCGTGAGCTGGGACGCATCGAGCGCACACTGTTCATCCTGGACTGGCTGCAAAGCGTCGAGCTGCGCCGCCGCGTGCATGCCGGGCTGAACAAAGGCGAGGCGCGCAACGCGCTGGCCCGCGCCGTGTTCTTCAACCGCCTGGGGGAAATCCGCGACCGCAGCTTCGAGCAGCAGCGCTACCGGGCCAGCGGCCTCAACCTGGTGACGGCGGCCATCGTGCTATGGAACACGGTCTATCTGGAGCGGGCCGCGAACGCCTTGCGTGGCCACGGTCAAGCCGTCGATGACGGCCTGTTGCAGTACCTGTCGCCGCTCGGCTGGGAGCACATCAACCTGACCGGCGATTACCTCTGGCGCAGCAGCGCCAAGATCGGCGCGGGCAAGTTCAGGCCGCTACGGCCGCTGCAACCGGCTTAGCGTGCTTTATTTTCCGTTTTCTGAGACGACCCCTCAAAGGTCCCGACTCTGGCGTGAAACTGGAAGAGCTCATAAACACCAACATCAGTGCAATTAACGATGCGGAAGATAAAGCCGAAAAAGACCACTTCCTGGCAGGGTAAAATAACTTCTTTGGCCGGAACACTCCGGCCAGAATCGATCACTGAGACGGCTTTTCATCCCAGGGAAGGTCACTTTTCTCCACCTCCCTTATTTTTTCCTTCAGGAACACCTCGAACTCCATGCAAAGAACTTTAAGTGCCTGCGCATCCTCGTTCTGGTCAAGTAACCTTTCCGTGAAATAATCCAGCGTATTCATCAGGCGGGTGAGCATTTCGTCATTAAGACTACGGTTATGCACCTTCGCCATTGCCCTGATTTCATCCGCAAGGTTCTCAGGAATACGCATGCTATATCCGGTTGTTTTGCCCGGAAGCAAAATTCTTTCACCCTCACGCCACATCCACAATTGCTCTTGCTTGAGCGGGACATTAACTTCCTTCACAGCATCAACGGATTCACCATCAAGTAATTTTCCAAGCCATTCCTCAAATCTCACCGCCAGCGCAATGAGCCTCTCTCCCTCCGCTGTTTTAATCACAGGCTTACCCGGCTGATAATTCAGCGACAACAAAAGCCTGGCAATAATTTCCTCATTCACACTCCTGTTGCCAGCTCTGGCACATATTCTCAGCTCCATAAGCAGATTATCCGGAGCGCGCAATCGCCACTCCACAGCTTCACCCGGCTGGAACTTACGTGGACGGCCGCGACCATCCCACATTTTCTCTTTAACTTTCATAGCTATAGATCCCGGAGGCCATTTCCATACTTTCTGGTCAACAAAGCCTACTCACTTACATATTCGGATAAATCTGAATGATTCCAAAAAGTGTGACATGCGGCACAGTTTTTTTTTTTTTAGGGTCATGGGAAAATTGCGCCCGCGTAAACAAGCACTTACGCGAATCACTTTTGTTTACTTCGGAGAAAACAAACATGTTAACCAAAGGCAGTGCCCTTAACGTCGGTATTGTCTCCACGCTGACTGACGAGCATAACGTACAGCAACTGCGCGAACAGCTGCTGGCAGACCAGGTTCGCAATGAAGAAGCCGGACGGAACAGGCAGCCGGAGTCGTTGCTGCCGGAAATTCCGCAGGAAGAGGTGATCAGACTGAAACCGGAAGAAATTAATCCGCGTAAACCGGAACCACTCACCCCGGATGCGGATGTGATCGCCAGGGTGAGAGGTGAGGCAAACACCGGTGGACAGGAAATGAAAGCTGCTGCAGGTGTCAGGAGTGAGCTGGAAGGTGCTGACAAGGCATCCGGTGAACAGTCGCGGGCATCGCGTGTGATTGCAGATCTGGCAAACGCTGAGCGCGACATGCTCAGGGTGGCAGAAAATACTGAATGCGGCCGCATGCCGGAGCGAGAAGAACAGACCCTCACCCGTACCATTCAGAAAGAACGTTAATCCCTCTTTTAACCATGAGAATCAGGCAATGAAAAGACATAAATTAGCGGCATTATTAGTTACAACATACATTGGCTTTATTGCAACGGCACACGCTTCGGACCCGCAGCCGGTCTTCAGCCCGGAGCAGGAGGCCCGTATTGGCGAAATCGCAGCAGACTACCTGGGGTCCGCTTGGAAAACGGAAATTATCCTACGCTAAGCCTGTTTTTTGTACATATTACTATTCACTGAGCGTAATGCGCGGTATTTACCCTGTCCCAGTTTGAGGTTCGTTCTCCAGACGTAATCCCCGCTCAGGTTGATATGTTCCCATCCCAGTGGTGACAGATGGTAATCAGTTGCTCATTAATCGGGATCCCTTTTCGTCTCAAAGAATCTATCGCTCTTTCTATATATACCGTATTCCACAGTGAGATCGCCGCAGTCAGCAACGTCAGACCGCTGGCTCGATAGCTCTGATTCTCCAGCCCCCGATCTCTGATTTCACCCAGCCGATGCATAAAGACCGCTCGCGCAAGGGCATTGCGAGCCTCACCTTTATTCAGCCCCGCCTGTATTTTAACGAGGAATATACATGCGACGTAATGCACAAAAATGGGTGATGCTGCCAACTTACTGATTTAGTGTATGATGGTGTTTTTGAGGTGCTCCA
>OKJO01000027.1_pt1 | contig 60059 bp, 37 predicted proteins | sample 1611741 | NCBI WGS metagenome assembly OKJO01 (sample SAMN04436766, study PRJEB24849) | human gut metagenome | biome: human gut; feature: NICU; material: stool | host: Homo sapiens | place: USA: Saint Louis, MO | collected 2011-05-02 | reverse complement strand
AGAAAGCAACTTTATTGCTTCTGCATAAAAAAATTACTGGGGATCCCTCAGCCCAAAGGGAGAGGGTGTATTAAGTTCCCTCTCCCTTTGGGAGAGGGTTAGGGTGAGGGTACACCCCAGATTCGTATGCTATGATTCATTCAGGAAAAAAATAACAACAGAATGAATCACATGAATAAACTTGATGCCTTTATCCAGCACGCAGTCAGCTCTGTTCCCGTCAGCGGAACGTCGCTTATCTCTTCGCTGTATGGCGACGCGCTTTCCCATCGCGGCGGAGAGATCTGGCTCGGCAGTCTGGCGGCCCTGCTGGAAGGGATGGGATTCGGGGAGCGCTTTGTGCGCACCGCGCTGTTTCGCCTCAACAAAGAGGGCTGGCTGGACGTGTCCCGCATTGGCCGCCGCAGCTTTTACCGTCTCAGCGACAAGGGGCTGCGTTTGACCCGACGCGCGGAAAATAAAATCTACCGTGCAGAATTGCCGGCGTGGGATGGTAAATGGCTGCTACTGCTTTCCGAGGGGCTGGATAAAACCACGCTCGCGGACGTGAAAAAACAGCTCATCTGGCAAGGGTTCGGCACGCTGGCGCCGAGCCTGATGGCCTCGCCGTCGCAGAACCTCGCGGACGTGCAGTCGCTGTTGCATGACGCGGGCGTGGCGGAAAACGTCATTTTCTTTGAAGCTCATTCGCCGCTGGCTTTGTCACGCGCGGCATTACGATCCCGCGTGGAAGAGTGCTGGCAGCTGACCGAACAAAACGCGATGTACGAAACGTTTATCAACTCGTTCCGTCCGCTGCTGCCGCTGCTGAAAGAGGCGTCGCCCGAGGATTTAACCCCGGAACGCTGCTTTCAGATCCAGCTGTTACTCATTCATTTTTATCGTCGCGTGGTGCTGAAAGATCCGCTGTTGCCGGAGGAGTTACTCCCGGCGCACTGGGCGGGACAGAGCGCGCGACAGCTGTGCATTAACATCTACCAGCGCGTGGCAGCGGGAGCCCTGGCGTTTGTCAGTGAGAAGGGGGAAACCTCCGTCGGCGAGCTGCCCGCGCCCGGCACGCTTTATCACCAGCGTTTTGGTGGTCTGAATATCACATAAGGAGAGGGTATGCCTGTTTATCAAATTGATGGTCTGACGCCGGTCGTGCCTGAAGAGAGCTATGTTCACCCGACCGCGGTGCTGATTGGCGACGTGATCCTCGGCAAAGGTGTTTACGTAGGCCCCAACGCCAGCCTGCGCGGTGATTTTGGCCGGATCGTGGTGAAAGACGGCGCGAACATTCAGGATAACTGCGTGATGCACGGTTTTCCGGAGCAGGACACGGTGGTGGAAGAGGACGGGCATATCGGCCACAGCGCGATCCTGCACGGCTGCATTATCCGCCGTAATGCGCTGGTGGGGATGAATGCGGTGGTGATGGACGGAGCGACGATCGGCGAAAACAGCATCGTCGGGGCGGCGGCGTTTGTGAAGGCCAAAGCGGAAATGCCTGCGAATCACTTAATTCTTGGCAGTCCGGCGAAAGCGATTCGTGAGCTAAGCGCGCAGGAAATAGAGTGGAAAAAGCAGGGCACGCGGGAGTATCAGGTGCTGGTGGATCGCTGTAAGCAGACGCTGCATCAGGTAGAGCCGCTGCGGGAAGAGGAGCCCGGACGCAAACGGCTGGTATTCGATGAGAACTTACGGCCCAAGTCGGCTGGCCGGGATAATTAACCATTTCTTGCCTGCGAAATAATGCAATGGCATAGGGATGCGTTAACGCGCAACAAATACCCTTTGGGGATAGTGTATAATTGAACGTTTCAGACCTGCATTCATAAAGGGATTTTGTTACCCTGACGCAGATCACGCCTCTCATTCAGAGCGGTCAATGCGTTTATGGAAGACACTATATGAGTGAAAACGACACTATCCCAAAGCAGTCCAAAAGCCAGATTAACAAAGCGGTATTTTACACATCTGCTTTGTTAATTTTCCTTCTTGTCGCCTTTGCCGCGATTTTCCCTGACGTTGCCGATAAAAACTTTAAGCTACTGCAACAGCAAATATTCACCAACGCCAGCTGGTTTTACATTCTTGCCGTCGCGCTGATTTTAATGAGCGTGACGTTCCTCGGCTTGTCCCGCTACGGCGATATTAAACTCGGGCCCGACCACTCCCAGCCTGACTTCAGCTACCACTCCTGGTTCGCCATGCTGTTCTCGGCGGGGATGGGGATCGGACTGATGTTCTTCGGCGTGGCGGAGCCGGTCATGCACTACCTTTCCCCGCCGGTGGGGACACCTGAAACGGTCGCTGCGGCCAAAGAGGCCATGCGGCTGACATTCTTCCACTGGGGGCTGCACGCCTGGGCTATCTACGCCATCGTTGCGTTGATTCTGGCATTCTTCAGCTACCGCCACGGCCTGCCTTTGACGCTTCGTTCGGCGCTTTATCCGATTATCGGCGACCGTATTTACGGCCCGATAGGTCATGCGGTGGATATCTTCGCGGTAATCGGCACCGTATTTGGCGTGGCGACCTCGTTAGGTTACGGCGTTTTACAGGTCAATGCCGGGCTGAACCACCTTTTTGGCGTGCCCATCAACGATACCGTGCAGGTGATCCTTATCGTCCTGATTACCGGGCTGGCGACCATTTCTGTGGTGTCCGGTCTGGATAAAGGCATTCGCATTTTATCAGAGCTCAATCTGGGGCTGGCGGTACTGCTGCTGGTGCTGGTGTTGTGCCTGGGGCCAACCGTACTCCTGCTGAAATCCTTTGTGGAAAATACCGGCGGATACCTGTCCGAGCTGGTGAGCAAGACGTTTAACCTGTACGCTTATGAACCGAAATCCAGCAACTGGCTGGGAGGCTGGACGCTGCTGTACTGGGGCTGGTGGCTGTCCTGGTCGCCGTTTGTCGGGATGTTCATTGCCCGTGTGTCCCGCGGCAGAACCATCCGCGAGTTCGTGACCGGCGTGCTGTTTGTCCCGGCGGGCTTTACCCTGATGTGGATGACGGTGTTCGGCAATAGCGCCATTTACCTCATCATGAACAAGGGAGCGTCCGATCTGGCGAATACCGTCCAGCAGGACGTGGCGCTGGCGCTGTTTAATTTCCTTGAGCATTTTCCGTTCTCTTCCGTGCTGTCATTTATTGCCATGGCGATGGTCATCGTCTTCTTTGTGACCTCAGCCGACTCCGGGGCGATGGTGGTGGATACCCTCGCGTCCGGCGGCGAAGCCAATACCCCCGTCTGGCAGCGCATCTTCTGGGCCGCGCTGATGGGCGTAGTCGCTATCGCGCTGCTGCTCGCGGGCGGACTGAGTGCGCTGCAAACCGTGACCATCGCCAGCGCGCTACCGTTCTCGATGATCCTGCTGGTCTCAATCTATGGGTTGCTGAAGGCGCTCCGACGCGATTTGACCAAACGCGAGAGCCTGAGTATGGCCACGATCGCGCCGACAGCGGCCCGTAACCCCATTCCGTGGCAGCGCAGACTGCGTAACATCGCATACTTACCTAAACGCTCCCTGGTGAAACGCTTTATGGAAGAGGTGATCAAACCGGCCATGGTGCTGGTGCAGGATGAACTGAATAAGCAGGGAACGCAGAGCCATATCAGCGACGCGTCGGACGATCGTATTCGCCTTGAGGTGGATTTAGGCAATGAGCTGAATTTCATTTATGAAGTCAGGCTGCGTGGCTATAACTCGCCGACCTTCGCGCTAGCGGCCATGGAGAATGATGAGAATCAGGCAGAACAGCACCGGTACTATCGGGCAGAAATCTACCTCAAGGAAGGTGGGCAAAATTACGATGTGATGGGCTGGAACCAGGAGCAGTTAATTAACGATATCCTGGACCAGTATGAAAAACATCTGCACTTCCTGCACCTGGTGCGTTAATCAGCCAGCCCCTGAAGCATTCGCTTCAGGGGCGTAATTTAATACGCCTCCGGCAGCGGACGGTCTATCGACACCAGCTTTCCGCGCTTCATGGTGATATAGCCCCCGGCTTTAAGATCCGCCAGCACGCGAAAGACATGCGTTCGCGACAGGTTAGTGCGCTTGATGATAAACAGCGCCAGACCCTCATTCTCTCCCGTGTGGGTTTCCTGCCGATAAAGATAGCGATAGAGCATAGGTTTAATGGTCTGGTAGCTGGTGACCTGCCTGCGTTCGTTATGCAGGTCGATGGTGAATATCGACATATAGGTCAGTATGGTGGCCAGCGCCTGCATGCGCTCAGGCCCACCCTGGAAAAATATCTGGTCGAAGTCGGCCCAGGATATTCTCACCAGTTTCACCCTGGCACTGCTGCGATATTCATACTTCGCCAGTGGACAATACCTTTCCATTAACCCGATCGGCATATACTCAATAGTATTGCCAATATTCAGCCCATCATCAGGCATTAATATCGTCAGTGACCCTTCAGTACAAAAATAAATATAGCCAGGTTCAACGGTGAGTTTTTTATTTGCGGCAACGGTTAAGACCTCGCCTTTACAAAGCATTTGCGGAAAAAATTGCCCAATATTGAGTTGCTGATAATAGGTATGGATATCCTGAAAATTCACGCTAAGCCTCTCCCCGCAACGTCTGCTATGGTAGCGAGTATAGCAGCAATAGCCAACGGATTACGAATCGATAAATAACCAGTCCCATATGGGACTATGAAGGGAAGGTATTCTGATTAGAATGGTCCTCAATGAGTTCGCATTAAAATTATCCGCCACAATTAAATATCGCTGGCGGCGCAATTAATCTATGAGGCCATTTAATGAAATTAACGATAATCGCTAAACATCTGGCGCTGGCCGGTGTGTTGACGTCGCTGTCGCTTTCCGCGTTTGCGGAAGTACAGCCGCAGGATGCCACTCCTACAACCCAGCAGGCTAATAACGCCCTGTATAACAAATTACCGTTTGCCGATAAAACCGACTTTGAAAATGCCCATAAAGGCTTTATCGCCCCGCTGCCGCAAAACATGATCAAAGGCGAGCAGGGGAACGTTATCTGGAACCCGGCGAAATATGATTTCGTCAAAGAGGGTGAAAAAGCCCCGGATACGGTAAACCCGAGTCTGTGGCGTCAGTCACAGTTGATCAACATTGGCGGGCTGTTTAAGGTCACCGACGGCGTGTATCAGATCCGTAATCTCGATCTCTCCAACATGACCATCATTGAGGGCGAGAAGGGCATTACCGTTATCGACCCGCTGTTAAGCGCTGAACCGGCGAAAGAAGCGCTGGATCTCTACTATGCAAACCGCGGCAAGAAACCGGTCGTCGCTGTGGTGATCACCCACAGCCACGTTGACCACTATGGCGGCCTGCGCGGCGTGGTTGACGAAGCTGACGTCAAGTCTGGCAAAGTGAAAATCTTCGCGCCGGATGGCTTTATGAAAGAGGCGGTTTCCGAAAACATTATGGCCGGAAACGCGATGAGCCGCCGTGCGAGCTATATGTACGGCAACCTGCTGAAGCCGGATGCAAAAGGCCAGGTGGGTGCAGGCCTTGGCACCACCACCTCTGCGGGTACTGTCACCCTCATCCCGCCGACCGACTACATTACCCATACCGGTCAGGAAGAAGTGATCGACGGCTTGACCTACGACTTTATGATGGCGCCGGGTTCAGAAGCTCCGTCGGAGATGCTGTGGTACGTCAAAGAGAAGAAAATGATCGAGGCCGCAGAGGACGTGACCCATACTCTGCACAACACCTACTCCTTGCGCGGCGCGAAAATCCGCGACCCGCTGGCCTGGTCGAAGTACATTAACGCCGCCATTGAGCGCTGGGGCGCGGACGCGGAAGTGATTATTGCGCAGCACCACTGGCCGACCTGGGGTAACGAGAATATCGTCAAGCTGATGAAAGGCCAGCGCGATATGTACCGCTACATCAACGACCAGACCCTGCGTATGGCCAACAAAGGCCTGACTCGCGATGAGATCGCCGCAGAATTTAAGCTGCCGGAATCGCTCGAGAAACAGTGGGCAAGCCGCGGTTACTACGGCTCCGTTAGCCACGACGTCAAAGCCACTTACGTGTTTTATCTCGGCTGGTTCGACGGCAACCCGGCAACCCTCGACGAGCTGCCGCCTGAACAGGCTGCGAAGAAGTTCGTGCAGTACATGGGCGGCGCTGATGCCATCATGCAGAAAGCCAAAGCGGATTATCAGCAGGGTAATTACCGTTGGGTTGCTCAGGTGGTCAGCAAAGTGGTCTTTGCCGATCCTAACAACCAGGCTGCCCGTAATCTGGAAGCCGACGCGCTTGAGCAGTTAGGTTACCAGGCGGAAGCGGGCACCTGGCGTAACTTCTACCTGACCGGCGCGCAAGAACTGCGTAATGGCGTGAAGAAGCTGCCGACGCCGAACACCGCCAGTCCGGATACCGTGCGAGCGATGACCCCGGAAATGTTCTTCGACTACCTGGGTGTGCACATCAACGGGGTGCGGGCCGGTAACGCGAAGGCGGTCTTCAATGTCGATCTCGGTAAGGATGGCGGCAAATACAAGCTGGAGCTGGAAAACGGCGTGCTGAACCATACCGCCAACGCGCAGGCGAAGGATGCCGACGCAACTATCGCGCTTGACCGCACCACGCTGAACAACATCATCCTTAAGAAAGAGACGCTGAAGCAGGCGATGGATAAAGGTGACGTGAAGGTGAGTGGAAACGGGGCGAAGCTGGAAGAGATGCTGAGCTACATGGACAAATTTGACTTCTGGTTCAATATCGTAACGCCATAAGTTCAGGTTTCATCCACATAATCCTGGCGCCTTAGAAATAAGGCGCCATTTTTTTATTCACGCATCGCCAGCGCGCTGGCACTTGCCGGATCGAACAGCGAAATACTCTCGATCTGATCAAGCATGATCACCTTACGGAAATCCATAGCGCTTTTTGGCTCTGAGTCGAGCGTAACCTCATGCTCGGCGTACCATTTGCTGTAGTTGTGCTCAATACACAGCTGCATGTTCTCCCCGTCGCGGTAGCCGCTCAGCATCGGGATAAGCACGATATTGGCGGTTTTTTCATACTCCAGCGTGGCGGTATGGATCATGCCAATATAAATCCGCCGCGACTTCAGCGTGACGTGCGCAAGTTCACCTTCCTCCATGCACTGATAGAGCAGTTGTTCAATCCCGCTCGATTGCGCCAGCCGCTTGTAGAGCTTTTTCCGGCCTTCGCCGTCCAGCCGCGCGCTGCCGGCCCAGTTAGAACGATAGAGACAAAACAGGATCGCAAAGGCCAGCATCACCACGACCGGAGCCTGAATCCCTAAAAAGCTCCAGTTCATAAAATCAATTTGCCAGTCGGCGTATTTTGCGGACGTGAAATGGAACGTGTTGTCGGCGGCGGAGAGGGCGAACAACAGCAGCCAGAGCAGGCCGGTGGCGATCACGCCCTGTAAAACGAAAATGCAGCCATACAGCGCCACAAGGAAATAGACATCCCAGCCGAATGAACGCTTAATTTTGAACCGGGTTGAGAGATCGCGGCTGGTGTACCAGTAGCCGCATACCATCAATACCATGAATATTGCCGTTCCCATTTCAGGCCCTCTTCAGCGCGTTGACATGGCGCAGAAAGTCCTGCCGAACCTCGTTACTTTTGTAGTTAACCAAGGCGTTTCCATCCTGATCGATGATGATGCGGTCGCCATCCTCTACGGCTTCGATAATTTCCTGGTGACTCATAACCTGCAACAAGGATTCCGGGCTGGAAAAGAGCGCCATCAGTAAATTTTTCATCGCGTGACATCCTTATGAATTAAAAGGATAAGTCTGGAAGATAAATGGCACCTTTGCCTTAAGGTTATCCCTAAAAAATAACGGCACGGCGGTGAGAATCTGCTTTTGACTCAAATTGGCACCTCAGGGAAAGTTTTTAAAATACTGAATTAAAAGAGGTATAAAAAATATATCTGCACAAACTTGGACAAATAACACTAATTGTGTAAGTTTTAATTATGCGATTTCGCTACGTTGTTTACAGCCAGGATGTGACCCATGAGCACGTTGCCGTCCGTCATCAGTCGATTCGTTGATTATTACGCCACGCTGGATACCCAGCCACCTTCGGCTCTGGCAAAGATTTATCGCGCCGATGCCACGCTTATCGATCCCTTTGGCGAACACAGCGGGTTGTTCGCGATTCAGCGCTATTTCACTCACCTGCTGGCTAACGTCCAGCGGTGCCGCTTTACCGTCGATGCACCCTTGCAGCAGGGCGATCGCTTTGTTGTTACCTGGATGATGCACTGGTCGCACCCGCGTATTGCCCGGGGGGCAATGCGCCAGCTGCCGGGCTGCTCTGTGGTAGACATGCGCGACGATCGCATTGTTCGCCAGCGGGATTACTACGATGCCGGAGAGATGATTTACGAACATCTTCCGGTGCTCGGCTGGGCCGTACGCGGCGTGAAGCGGAGAGTGAAATCATGAAAACGGTTCTGATCACCGGCGCAAGCTCGGGCATAGGGGCCGGGCTGGCGAAATCTTTTGCCGACGATGGCTACCGGGTGATTGCCTGCGGGCGCGATGCGCAACGTCTGGCAGCCGTGCATCAGCACAGCCCCAACATTACGGTGCGCCTGTTCGATATGACAGACAGGGACGCCTGTCGCCAGGCGCTGGCGGACTGTGCTGCCGACACGGTGATTCTTTGCGCCGGAACCTGCGAGTATCTCGATCGCGGCGAGGTGGATGCCGCGTTGGTGGCGCGCGTCATGACCACCAATTTCATGGGGCCGGTAAACTGCCTTGCGGCGTTGCAGCCGCAGCTGATATCCGGCAACCGCGTGGTGCTGGTCAGTTCAATGGCGCACTGGCTTCACTTCCCGCGAGCCGAAGCCTATGGCGCCTCTAAAGCGGCGTTAACCTGGTTTGCTGAGACGCTGCGCCTCGACTGGGAGCCGAAAGGGATCGCCGTCACGGTCGTTTCACCTGGTTTTGTCGACACGCCGCTGACCCGAAAAAATGATTTCCCGATGCCGGGCCGGGTCAGCGTGGAGGACGCCGTCCATGCCATTCGTCGCGGTCTGGCAAAAGGGAAGGATCATATCGCGTTTCCCGCCGGGTTTAGCCTGGCGCTGCGCCTGCTCTCCGGTCTGCCCGATAAACTTCAGCGCGCACTGCTGCGCAGGATGGTGCGACCATGAAGATCGCGATTATCGGCAGCGGTATCGCCGGGTTAACCTGTGCCTGGCGGCTCGCCGGACATCATCAGGTCACGCTGTTTGAAGCGCAGGCCACGCCGGGCGGTCATACCGCAACGGTGGATGTCGACACGCCGCAGGGCAACTTTGCCATCGACACCGGTTTTATTGTCTACAACGACCGCACCTATCCGCGCTTCATGGGGCTGCTGAGCGAACTGGGCATCAGTGGGCAAAAAACGCAGATGAGTTTTTCGGTACATAACCCGCAGAGCGGGCTGGAGTACAACGGCCACACGCTGACGTCGCTGTTCGCCCAGCGTCGTAATCTGTTAAACCCTGCCTTCTGGACGCTGCTGAAGGAGATCGTGCGCTTTAACCGACTGGCGAAACAGACGCTCCGGGGTGACGTCAGCGAGTCCGCCACGCTGGAGACGTTCCTGCACCAGCACCGCTTCACGCCTTTTTTTGCCCGTCACTACATTCTGCCAATGGGGGCGGCTATCTGGTCATCCTCGCTACAGGAGATGAAACGCTTCCCGCTGCCGCTCTTTTTACGCTTTTTCGAGAACCACGGTCTGCTGGACATTACCCATCGTCCGCAGTGGTACGTGGTGCCGGGTGGCTCCCGGGAGTACATTCGCGCGATGCTGGACAAGCTTGGCGATCGCCTGACGCTGCACCTCAATGCGCCGGTGCAGCAGATTATTCGCCACGATCGCGGGGTTGATATTACGCGTGAGGGCGTAACAGACAACTTTGATCAGGTGATCTTCGCCTGCCACTCCGCTCAGGCGCTGGCGATGCTCGCCAGCCCAACGCAGGCTGAACGTGAGGTGCTGGGTGATATCGGCTGGCAGCGTAACGAGGTGGTGCTTCACAGCGATCCGCGCTGGCTGCCGGTGCGCAAGCGCGCGTGGGCGAGCTGGAACTACCGCCTCAGCGAGCAGGATCGGGCCAGCGCCTGCGTCACCTACAACATGAATATCTTGCAGGGACTGCCGCCGGGTAGCCCGCTGTTTTGCGTCACCCTCAACCCGGAAACGCCGGTGGAAGAACGCTATGTGCTGCGCCGCTTTGTCTATGAGCATCCGCTTTTTAACCCGCAAAGCTGGCAAGCCCAGGCCCGGCGTGGCGAAATAAACGGTCGCCAGCGGAGCTGGTTCTGCGGCGCGTACTGGTACAACGGCTTCCACGAAGATGGGGTACGCAGTGCGCTGGATGTGGTAAACGCTATCGGGGCCGGGGAGGGCAACTGAGATGAACAGCTGCCTTTACCACGGCACATTGCGCCATCGCCGTCTTTCGCCAAAAGCGCACCACTTTACCTACAGCGTCTTTATGGCCTGGCTCGATCTCGATGAGCTGGACGCGCTGCCCTCCGTCGGTGTGCGCCGTAACCGCGTTGCGCCCGCGGCATTTTATGATGCGGACTACCCGCTGGGCACCCCGCTCAAAGAGTGCGTCCTTGAGCGTCTGGAAAATCTGACCGGCGAACGCCCGGCGGGGCGGGTCATGCTTCTAACCCAACTGCGTTATTTCGGCTTTCATTTTAACCCAGTCAATTTTTACTACTGCTATGACGGGGAAGACACCCTGCGCTGGGTTCTCGCCGAAGTCCGCAACACGCCGTGGAATGAACGACACTACTACGCGGTAGCGGGGCGGGACGCCCCGCCGACGGAAAAAGCGTTTCACGTCTCGCCCTTTAATCCGATGGACATGGTCTACCACTGGCGCTTCAACAGTCCGGCCAGCACGCTGCGCATGCATATCGAAAACCATCAGGAGACGAAGGTGTTTGATGCCACTCTGACGCTGCGCCGGGAGCCGCTGACGCGCGCAGCGCTGCGGTCGCTGCTGGCGCGGATCCCGTTGATGACCCTCAAAACCGTTTTCGCCATTTACTGGCAGGCGCTCAGGCTGTGGCTGAAGCGCGTGCCGCTGCATAACCATCCCCTCAGCAGGAGTGAACGCTCATGACCGATCCCGTCTTTGCGCTTGAACCCGATATCCCGCGAAACGTCCGCGTCGCGCGATGGTTGCTCTTCCGCCTGCTGAACGGGCTGCGCGGCGGCTCGCTGACGCTGCGTGAAGGCGCGCAGACGTTCCAGTTCGGCGACGCCTCCGCCGCGCTTCATGCTGAGGTGCAGGTACTTGCTCCGGGCGTCTACTGGCGCATTTTAACCGGGGGCAGCCTCGCCGCGGCACAAGCGTGGATGGATGGCGACTGGGAGACGCCCCACCTGACGCCGCTGCTGGAGCTGATTGCACGTAATAGCCAAATCCTCGGGCAACTGGAAAAAGGGTTTCGCCTGCTCGGGAAACCGGTAGAGCGGCTACGGCACTGGATGCGGCGCAACTCCCGCGCGCAGGCACGGGAAAATATTGCCGCCCATTACGATTTGGGCAACACCTTTTACGCCCATTTCCTTGATGAACAACTCCTTTACTCCAGCGCGCTGTTTACCGGGGAAGAGCAGGATCTGGCAGCGGCTCAGCAGGCAAAAATGGCCAGGCTGTGCGACCAACTGGCGCTCACCGCAAACGATCATCTGCTGAAGATTGGTACCGGCTGGGGGGCGATGGCGGAATATGCCGCCCGTCATTATGGCTGCCGGGTCACAACTACCACGCTATCGCAGGAGCAGTACCATTGGGCCACCGCGCGGATCGCGCGGGCAGGTTTACAGGATCGCGTTGAGGTGCTGCTCTGCGACTACCGCGATCTGACCGGAGTGTACGATAAGCTGGTGTCGGTTGAGATGATTGAAGCCGTCGGCCAACGCTATCTGCCAACGTTTTTCCGCACCTGCCAGGCGCGTCTGCGTCCGGGCGGGCGGATGGCGATTCAGGCCATCACCATTCAGGATCAGCGCTATCGCGACTACAGCAAAAGCGTCGATTTTATTCAGCGCTACATCTTCCCCGGCGGCTTTTTGCCCAGCATCACCGCCATGAATGAACTGATGACCCGCCATACCGATTTTGTCGTGCGTAACCTCTTCGATATGGGGCCGGACTACGCCCGCACGCTGGCGCACTGGCGTCAGCGCTTCGTTCACGCCTGGCAGGAGATTGAAAAGCTCGGATTTGATGACCGTTTCCGCCGGATGTGGCTGTACTACCTCGGCTACTGTGAGGCAGGGTTTAACGCCCGCACCATCAGCGTGGTGCAACTGACTGCGGAACGCGTATGAAGCGCTACGGGCAGGTCTTTCTGCTGGCCATCGGGTTTGATCTCTACTGGACGCTGGTGGTGCTGTTTCGCGAGCAGGGGCTGGTCATCTGGATCGCGCTGGCGCTGATTGCCTGGCTGTTGTTACCGCCATCACACCGGGTATACGCCCTTGTGCTGGCGGCGTCGGGCGCGATGCTGGACGCCCTCTGGGCGCTGACGGGGTTGATTTCATTCACTGGCACGTCTCTGATGCCGCTATGGATGGTGGCGCTGTGGCTGATGTTTGCCACCGTCTGGACGCAACTGACCCGCACGACCACCTTGCCGGGCTGGCTGCTGACGGCGCTGGCGACCCTGGGCGGGCCGCTGGCCTACCTGTTTGGCGAGCGTTTGGGGGCCATCACGTTCCTGGAGCCGACTTTTATCGTCGTCAGCTGGATGATCCCGGGCTGGCTGGTGCTGATGCTGTTTTTCCACCTGCTGATGGGGAGACAACAATGAGACATCTGTTACTCGCGCTCGCGCTAACCGTTATGGCCTGTAACGCGCAGGCGACTGACTGGCTGAGCTGGCGCAAGGTAGGCGATGCCACCCTCACCTGGGGGCTGTTTACCGTTTATACCTCTCAGCTGCTGACGCCCGACGGCAGATATACAGGAACAAACAGCGATAACGCGCTGATTATCACCTATGCCCGGGATATCGATGGCGACGACCTGGTCGAGGCGACCCGCGACCAGTGGCAGGCGCAGGGCATTTTGCAGCAGGAGCCGCAGAGTGAAGCCTGGCTGCGGATGCTAAAAGCGCTCTGGCCCGACGTCACGCCCGGCACGCAGCTCGCGTTTGTGGTTAATAACGGTCAGGGGCAATTCTGGTATCGCCCCACGGCGTCGCAGAAAAAATTTACGCCCCTCGGGCCGCGCCAGTCGGCAGCGTTTAGCTCGCGCTTTCTGGCGATCTGGCTCGATCCCCGCACCGAGTATCCTGAACTGCGTCAGCAGTTAATCGGAGGACCACAATGAAACGATTCCTGTTAATGGCGCTTACACTGACAATGCTGGTGGCCGGGTGCAGCACAGAAGTGACCGAGTATCGTCAGCAGCAGCCAAGGCTTGATATTTTCCACTACTTCCAGGGCAAAACCGAGGCGTGGGGGATGGTGCAGGACCGCAGCGGTAAGCAGATCCGCCGTTTTCACGTCGAGATCGCCGGAGATGTTATCGGCGATACGCTGACGCTGAACGAGCATTTTGTCTATGACGACGGCGAGAAGCAAAAGCGCGTCTGGCATATCCGCCGCATTGGCCACGATCGTTACGAAGGCACGGCGGGTGACATAGAAGGTGTCGCGACAGGTCAGGTTTCGGGCAACGCCCTTAACTGGCGCTACAGCATGAACGTGAAGGCGGACGGCAAAACCTGGCTGCTGCACTTTGATGACTGGATGTATTTGCAGGACAGCACCCGCCTATTCAATAAAACCGAGATGAAGAAATTTGGCGTCACCGTCGCCACGGTGACGCTGTTCTTTACCCGCAAAGAGGGCGGTTAATCCTCTTCGGGCTGAGGTTTACTGCTTGAGTAGATGAAGACGAGCGCGATACTCAGGCAGACCACGGCCCCGAAACGGCTCGCTGAAAACGGAATGGCTTCATTGTTCAGCCAGCCAAAGTTATCAATCAGCATGCTCATGGCCAGCTGACCCAGGATCACCGCTACCGCGGCAACGGCGGTGCCGATACGTTGCACCGCGAGTACCATAATCACTATATAGGGCACGCCGCACAGGGCGCCCAGAAGCTGCCACTTGGGCACATCCATCAGGCTGACCGCCTGTTTCGGCTCAAAAAAGAAGATGAGCAGGGCGGTTACCAGCGCGCCGACGGAAAAGGTCAGAAACGCGCTTTTGAATACCCCCACGCTGCTGCCTAATTGCCCGTTAATGGCAGCCTGAATGCTCAGTGTCGCGCCGCCAATCACCGCCAGAATAATCATAATCACTGTCATAACGTTACCCCTGCGCCACGAGAATGAGCGCGGCGATGATAAATCCCAGCGCAATAATGCGTTTTGTATCGATCCTGCGGTGCGGCGTACCCAGCAGGCCATAGTGGTCAATAATCAGGCTTTTAAAGACCTGGCCTGCCAGAATGCCGATCATCGTCATAGCAATACCGATCGCTGGCGTGGCAATGGTGAGAATGATGACGTAGACCGGGCCGAGCACGCCGCCCAGCAGGTGCCATGACGGCTGCGCAAAAAATGAGGGACTGTTGCGGGGGCTGAAAAACAGCATCAGCAGAAACGTCAGCCCGGTTCCCACGCTAAATATGCTGAACGCCGCCCACAGGTCGCCCACCTCCGCGCCCAGCGGCCCCAGCAGCCCGGCTTCCACGGACAACCCCATGCCGCCGGCAATCACCAGTAAAATTAAAATAATGTGCATAACGCTTTTTCTCCTTTTTCCAGGCGGAGAAGATTACGTCTGAACATCATTGAGAAAAATGCCATAATGCAGGAAACACCTGTGCAGGAAATGCATTAATGATGGATGCCGGACATATCAGCGTTCGCGCGCTGCTGATCTTCATCGACGTTTATGAAACGCAGAATTTTTCCGTGGTGGCGAGGCGGGAAGGGATTTCTGCGTCGCAGGTTTCCCGCATGATCCACCAGCTTGAGGATGCCCTCGGGCAACAGCTTTTCTACCGCAACACGCGGGCGATTATGCCCACAGAGAGCGGGCATCTTTTTGTGCGCTATGCCCGGGCGATGGCCGGAAATCTGGAGGATGCGCGACGCGAGCTGGATGAACGCGCCCGCGAGCCGTCGGGCACGCTGCGTATCAATGGCCCGGTCTTTTTCGGACAACGGCACATCGCGCCGGGCCTGCCGGGGCTTCTGGCGCGTTATCCTCGTCTCTCCATTGAACTGACCCTCACCGACGATTTTATCGATCCGCACCGCGACGCCGCGGACGTTATCTTCCGCATCGGCGCGCTGACGGACTCCTCGTTTCACGCCCGGGTGTTCGGTCAGCAGTTCTACCATCTGGCGGCCTCGCCGGACTATCTGCAAAAACATGGCGCACCCGAGGGGCCGGACGATCTCAGTCGTCACCACTGTCTGGTTTACCGCGGTTCGTCCGGGCCTAACCGCTGGCTGATCCGGCAGCCGGGCGAGGCGTGGGTTCACTATCCCATCGTACCGCTGATGACTTCCAATAACGCGGAAACGCTCCTGATTGCGGCGCTGGGCGGCATGGGCGTTGTGCTATTCCCGGACTGGATGGTGAGCGAACGGCTCAAAAGCGGTGAGCTGGTGGCACTGCTGCCGGAAATGGAGTGTTCTATTAATACGGAGCCACTGACGATTGCGGCGATTTACCCGAACGCGCGTCATCCGCCCCTGAACGTCAGGGCGGTGATTGACTACTATATTGAGCGGTTCGGTACGCCACTGTACTGGCAAACCTGAAGGTTAGCGGGCAAGCTCGCGACGGATAATGTCAGCCCCGGCGCTTAATGCCTTCAGCTTACCGTTGGCGACCTGGCGGGAAAGGGGAGCCATGCCGCAGTTGGTGGACGGATAGAGCTTGTCTGCATCAACAAACTGCAACGCCTTGCGCAGCGTATCGGCCACCTCTTCCGGCGTTTCGATGGTCTGGGTGGCGACGTCAATTGCCCCGACCATCACTTTTTTACCGCGGATAAGCTCCAGCAGATCCATCGGCACGCGCGAGTTGTGGCACTCCAGCGAGATGATATCGATCTTTGAGGTCTGCAACTTAGGAAACGCCTCTTCATACTGGCGCCACTCGGAGCCGAGCGTTTTTTTCCAGTCCGTATTGGCTTTGATGCCGTACCCGTAGCAGATATGTACTGCGGTTTCGCATTTCAGCCCTTCAATGGCGCGCTCCAGCGCGGCGATGCCCCAGTCATTCACTTCGTCGAAAAAGACGTTAAAAGCAGGTTCGTCGAACTGAATAATGTCAACGCCGGCCGCTTCCAGCTCGCGGGCTTCCTGATTGAGAATTTTAGCGAACTCCCAGGCCAGCTTTTCGCGGCTTTTATAGTGAGCATCGTATAGCGTGTCGATCATGGTCATCGGGCCGGGCAGCGCCCACTTGATCGGCTTATCCGTCAGCTGGCGAAGGTATTTCGCATCGTCTACAAACACCGGTTTCTGGCGCGCCACCGCGTCTACCACGGTCGGCACGCTCGCATCGTAACGGTTACGGATCCGCACCGTCTGACGATTTTCAAAATCCACGCCGCTGAGATGTTCAATAAAGGTGGTGACGAAATGCTGGCGGGTTTGTTCCCCGTCGCTGACGATATCAATCCCGGCGCGAATCTGTTCATCCAGAGACAAACGCAGCGCATCCTGTTTCCCTGCCAGTAATTCCTCATCCTGGAGTTTCCACGGCGACCAGAGCGTTTCCGGCTGCGCAAGCCAGGTGGGTTTCGGCAGGCTGCCAGCCGTCGATGTCGGGAGCAATGTTTTCATAAGAAGAACCTTTTATTCGTATTAAATTAAAGCGTGAAGTGATGAGACCACTGCTCAAGAAGGGTTTTATAGGGTTTGATGAACCGCTCTTCGGTATATTTACCCTGTTCAATGGCCAGCCGGCTGCGCTCTTCACGGTCATAGACGATTTTTGTTAATGAGTGATCCTGCTGATTCAGGTCGGGCTGATAGCACTGTCCCGCAGCGGAATTGGCATTGTAAATTTCTGGTCGATAGATCTTCTGGAACGTCTCCATGGTGCTGATGGTGCCGATCAGTTCCAGATTGGTGTAATCACGGAGTAAATCGCCGGAGAAGAAGAAGGCAAATGGCGCGACGCTGTTTTCCGGCATGAAATAGCGAACCTTGAGGCCCATCTTCGCGAAGTACTGTTCCGTTAGCGACTCGCCGTCCGGCTGGTACTCATACCCCAGCACCGGGTGGTGGTTACCGGTACGACGATAGGTGTCTTTGCTGGAGACGCTCAGGCAGATCACCGGCGCTTTTTTAAAGTTCGCCTGATATTCCGCAGAATGAATGAAGCTTTTAAAGATATTGCCGTGCAGCTCGCCAAAATTCTCGGGGAGGGTAAAACGGGGCTGATCTTTATTATGCTCCAGCAGCAGGACGCTGAAATCATAGTCACGAACATAGGATGAGAAGTTATTCCCGACGATGCCTTCGATGCGCTCGTGGGTCTTTTTATCCACGATCGTCGTTTGCAGAATTTCGATGGCCGGGAAAGTAAAATCGCCGCCGATATTCATATCGACTGAAATAATCTCCAGCTCGACGGCATAGCGGTCGGATTTTGGGTTATCCCAGCTCGCCAGCGCGTTAAAGCGGTTGTTGATCATCATCAGCGTATTGCGCAGGTTCTCCTGACGCTTCTCGCCACGCGCCAGGTTGGCGAAGTTGGTGGTGGTACGCGTGTTTTCTGACGGGTTATAATTTTCATCAAAGCAACTGCGCTTAAGGGTAAATGTGAAAGCCTGACTCATTTGGTTATGCATCCTAAGTTCATGTTGCCTAAACGTTATCAATGCATAATTTATGCCTGAGCCACTGGCGCAGGGGAAGTGACTTAATTTCACTGCGTCATGAGGGTTCTTCATGAACTGCGCGATTCAGGTATAATCCCCCGACATTTCCAACCGGTTTAAACGATCATGACAAAACTCACCCTACAAGAGCAGATGCTGAAAGCGGGCTTAGTCAGCAGTAAAAAGATGGCGAAGGTTCAGCGCACGGCGAAAAAATCCCGCGTCCAGGCTCGCGAGGCGAGAGAGGCTGTTGAAGAGATTAAGAAAGCCCAGCTGGAGCGTGATAAGCAGCTGAGCGAACAGCAAAAACAGGCGGTGCTGGCAAAAGAGTTCAGGGCGCAGGTGAAGCAGCTGATTGAGATGAACCGCATCACCGTGGCGAAGGGCAACATTACCTTTAACTTTACCGATGGCAGCCTGATCAAAAAAATCGACGTCGATAAGCAGACGCAAACCCAGCTGATCAACGGTCGTCTGGCGATTGCCCGACTGGTGATTAACGCGAATGGCGACTGTGATTACGCGATTATCCCGGCGGTGGTGGCGGATAAAATTGCCCAGCGCGATGCGGACAGCATTGTGCTAAACAGCGCGCTGAGTCAGGAAGAGCAGGACGAAGACGATCCGTACGCAGACTTCAAAATCCCTGACGATTTAATGTGGTAAACCTCGTTCAGAATGGCGCGGCGTGACGGGCATTCATGGTCTCGCCGCTCAGCGGATGAATAAAACTCAGAACGCTTGCATGCAGCATCAGCCGGGGCGTTTCTTCCGCCCCCGGCCATTCCAGACCCCCATACAGATCGCACCCCAAAATAGGGTGGCCTAACTGCTGGCAGTGAATGCGCAGCTGGTGGGTGCGCCCGGTCTCCGGGGTAAGCTCAACCCGCGTCAACGGCATTGTCGTATCCTGGTAAATACGTTCCATCACCCGATAGCGGGAGCGAGCGGGCTTACCAGTGCGCGCGCAGATCGTCATCAGCGGAAACAGCGCCGGATCTTTGGCAATCGGGGCATCCACGGTCCCTTCGTCCTGTTCCACATGTCCGCACAACAGGGCGGTGTAAACCTTGGTCACGGCGCGTTGGCTGAACTGGTGGCAAAGCGCGGCGTTAATCGCTTTGTTACGTGCAATCACCATCAGACCCGAAGTGCCAAAATCAAGACGATGCACCAGCGTGCAGCCGGGAAAGGTTTGCACCAGACGGTGGTGGACGGAATCGCGGTTTTGCGGATTTTTCCCGGACAGGCTGAGCAGACCTGAGGGTTTGTTGATCAGCAGCAGATGCTCGTCCTGCCAGAGGATCTCAATGTCGTCGTGACAGGGTGGTGCAATAAACGTATCGATTATGACAGACATCAGGCCGCCGGGCTGGAGAGTGGGTGCGGATGATAACGAAATACGGGGGAAAGAAAAACCCTCCCACCGGGCGGTGAGAGGGGGAAAATTTAGGCTGCGACCAGGCTGTCGATAGCGGCTTTCGCGTCGGTCTGCGCTTTGGTGGCTACTTCCGGGCCGTAAGCGATACCTTCAGCGAACACGAAGTTCACGTCGGTAATGCCGATGAAGCCCAGGAACAGCGTCATGTACGGCGCGACCAGATCGGTAGGGGTATCTTTGTGAATACCGCCGCGGCTGGTCAGGACGATAGCGCGTTTACCTTTCACCAGACCTTCCGGGCCGTTCTCGGTGTAACGGAAGGTTACGCCAGCGCGCGCCACCAGGTCGAAGTAGTTCTTCAGCTGCGTAGGAATGTTGAAGTTATACATTGGGGCGTTGATCACGATAACGTCGTGGGCCTGCAACTCAGCAATCAGCTCGTCGGAGAGCGCCAGGGCTTCCTGCTGACGTGGGGTGAGAGGCGCATCGCTCGGACGCAGCGCGCCAACCAGCTCGCCGTCCAGCACAGGAATCGGGTTTGCCGCCAGGTCACGCACGGTGATTTCATCCGCGCTGTGCTGTTCACGCCACTGTTCAACGAAATAGTCAGCCAGCTGACCAGACTGTGAATACCCTGCCAGAATACTGGATTTCAACACTAATACTTTGCTCATGGGAATTTCCTGTTTTGTATTTGATTGAGGGGGGTGCCCCGTTGCTTGTTGACACTTTATTCACAATCCTGCCACAGGGATAGCGCAATATATCGAAGCCTATGTTCGAATTTTTTGAATAAGGCGCGAAAAGCGCTGATGTGGTACTCTATAGCAATCATTAAAAAGAGATTTTATCCGGCAGTGCACTGCCCGTTAACGCTATGACAGAACAACAGAAATTATCCTTCCCGATGCTGATGCAACAGCTTGATTCGCTGATGCTGCGCGATAAACAGCGGTTTGCGCGCCGTCTGCACGGCGTTAAGAAGGTTAAAAATCCTGATGCACAACAGGCCATCTACCAGGAGATGGCCAAAGAGATTGAACAGGCGGCAGGGAAAGTTGTGCTGCGTGAAGCCGCACGCCCGGAGATTACCTATCCGGAAAACCTGCCCGTCAGCCAGAAAAAACAGGACATTCTTGAGGCCGTGCGCGACCACCAGGTGGTGATCGTCGCGGGGGAAACCGGTTCAGGTAAAACCACTCAGCTGCCGAAGATCTGCATGGAATTAGGCCGCGGGGTGAAAGGGTTGATCGGTCACACCCAGCCGCGTCGTCTGGCGGCGCGCACTGTGGCGAACCGTATTGCCGACGAGCTGCAAACGGAGCCGGGCGGCTGCATCGGCTACAAGGTGCGATTCAGCGACCACGTCAGCGATAACACCATGGTTAAGCTGATGACCGACGGTATCCTGCTGGCGGAAATCCAGCAGGATCGTCTGCTGATGCAGTACGACACCATCATCATCGATGAAGCGCACGAGCGCAGCCTGAACATCGACTTCCTGCTCGGCTACCTGAAAGAGCTGCTGCCCCGGCGTCCGGATCTGAAAATCATCATCACCTCCGCGACCATCGACCCGGAGCGCTTCTCAAAACATTTCAATAATGCGCCGATCATTGAAGTCTCAGGCCGAACCTACCCGGTTGAAGTGCGCTATCGCCCGATTGTAGAAGAGGCGGACGATACCGAGCGCGACCAGCTTCAAGCCATCTTCGATGCCGTCGACGAGCTGGGCACCGAGAGTTCTGGCGACATTCTGATCTTCATGAGCGGCGAGCGTGAGATCCGCGATACCGCCGATGCGCTCAGCAAGCGCGATCTGCGCCATACCGAGGTCCTGCCGCTGTACGCGCGCCTGTCCAACAGCGAGCAGAACCGCGTGTTCCAGCCGCACAGCGGGCGCCGCATCGTGCTGGCGACCAACGTGGCCGAAACCTCGCTGACCGTACCGGGCATTAAATACGTGATCGACCCGGGTACGGCGCGCATCAGCCGCTACAGCTACAGAACCAAAGTTCAGCGTCTGCCGATCGAGCCGGTTTCGCAGGCGTCAGCTAATCAGCGTAAGGGCCGCTGCGGCCGCGTGTCGGAAGGGATCTGTATTCGTCTCTATTCGGAAGACGATTTCCTGTCGCGCCCGGAGTTTACCGATCCGGAGATCCTGCGAACCAACCTGGCATCCGTTATCCTGCAAATGACCGCGCTGGGGCTGGGCGATATCGCCGCCTTCCCGTTTGTGGAAGCGCCGGATAAGCGCAATATTCAGGACGGGGTGCGGCTGCTGGAAGAGCTGGGGGCCATTACTACCGACGAGCAGGCGACGGCCTACAAGCTAACGCCGTTGGGCCGCCAGCTTAGCCAGCTGCCGGTCGACCCGCGGCTGGCGCGCATGGTGCTGGAGGCGCAAAAACACGGCTGCGTGCGCGAGGCGATGATCATCACCTCGGCGCTCTCCATTCAGGATCCGCGCGAGCGTCCGATGGACAAACAGCAGGCGTCGGATGAAAAACACCGTCGCTTCCACGATAAAGAGTCCGATTTCCTCGCATTCGTCAACCTGTGGAACTACCTCGGCGAGCAGCAAAAAGCGCTCTCTTCGAATCAGTTCCGCCGTCAGTGCCGGGTGGATTTCCTCAACTACCTGCGCGTACGCGAGTGGCAGGATATCTACACCCAACTGCGCCAGGTGGTGAAAGAGCTGGGCATCCCGGTGAACAGTGAACCGGCAGAGTACCGCGAAATTCATATCGCCCTGCTGACCGGCCTGCTGTCTCATATCGGGATGAAGGATGCGGATAAACAGGAATTTACCGGCGCACGCAACGCGCGTTTCTCCATCTTCCCGGGCTCCGGTTTGTTCAAGAAGCCGCCGAAGTGGACCATGGTCGCCGAGCTGGTGGAAACCAGCCGTCTGTGGGGGCGTATCGCCGCGCGTATCGATCCAGAGTGGGTTGAGCCGGTGGCGCAGCACCTGCTGAAACGCTCATACAGCGAGCCGCACTGGGAGCGCGGGCAGGGCGCGGTGATGGCGACGGAAAAAGTCACCGTTTACGGCCTGCCGGTGGTTGCAGCGCGTAAGGTTAATTACAGCCAGATTGACCCGGCGCTGAGTCGCGAGCTGTTTATCCGCCATGCGCTGGTGGAAGGCGACTGGCAGACGCGCCATGCGTTCTTCCGCGAAAACCTCAAGCTGCGCGCCGAGGTGGAAGAGCTTGAGCACAAGTCCCGCCGCCGCGACATTCTGGTGGACGACGAGACGCTGTTTGAGTTTTACGACCAGCGCATCAGCCACGATGTGATCTCGGCGCGCCATTTCGACAGCTGGTGGAAGAAAGCCAGCAAAGAGACCCCGGACCTGCTCAACTTTGAAAAGAGCATGCTGATCAAAGAGGGCGCGGAGTCGGTCAGCAAGCTCGACTACCCGAACTTCTGGCATCAGGGCAACCTCAAGCTGCGTCTGACCTATCAGTTTGAGCCGGGCGCGGATGCCGATGGCGTGACGGTGCACATTCCGCTGCCGCTGTTAAACCAGGTGGATGAGAGCGGGTTTGAGTGGCAAATTCCCGGCCTGCGCCGCGAACTGGTCATTGCATTAATCAAATCCCTGCCTAAACCAGTGCGGCGTAATTTTGTACCGGCGCCGAACTACGCCGAAGCGTTTTTAGGCCGCGTCACGCCGCTGGAACTGCCGCTGCTGGACGCACTGGAGCGTGAGTTCCGACGCATGACCGGGACCACCATTGACCGCGACGACTGGAACTGGGATCAGGTGCCCGATCACCTGAAAATCACATTCCGCGTAGTGGACGATAAAAACAAAAAGCTGCTCGAAGGCCGTTCTCTGACGGAGCTGAAAGAAGCGCTGAAAGGTAAAGTCCAGGAGACGCTCTCTGCGGTGGCCGATGACGGTATTGAGCAGAGCGGGCTGCACATCTGGAGCTTTGGTCAGCTTCCGGAAAGCTATGAGCAGAAGCGCGGGAACTACAAGGTGAAAGCCTGGCCCGCGCTGGTGGATGAGCGCGACAGCGTGGCGATTAAGCTCTTTGACAATCCGCAGGAGCAACAGCAGATGATGTGGCGCGGGCTGCGTCGCCTGCTGCTGCTTAACATCCCGTCGCCGATTAAGTATCTGCACGAGAAGCTGCCGAACAAAGCCAAGCTGGGGCTCTACTTTAACCCGTACGGTAAGGTGCTGGATCTGATCGACGACTGTATCTCCTGCGGTGTGGACAAACTGATCCACGAGGCGGGCGGTCCGGTCTGGACGGAAGAGGGCTTTGCTCAGCTTCATGAAAAGGTGCGCGCGGAGCTGAACGATACCGTGGTAGAGATTGCGAAACAGGTCGAGCAGATCCTCACCGCCGTGTTCAATATCAACAAGCGCCTGAAGGGGCGGGTGGATATGACCATGGCCCTGGGTCTGTCGGACGTGAAGGCGCAGATGGCGGGGCTGGTGTATCGCGGCTTTGTCACCGGCAACGGCTTTAAGCGTCTGGGTGATACGCTGCGTTATTTGCAGGCGATTGAGAAGCGTCTGGAGAAAATGGCGGTCGATCCGCATCGCGATCGAGCGCAGATGCTGAAAGTCGAAAACGTGCAGCAGGCGTGGCAGCAGTGGCTCAACAAACTGCCGCCAGCGCGTCGCGATGACGACGACGTGCGGGAGATCCGCTGGATGATCGAAGAACTGCGCGTCAGCTTCTTCGCCCAGCAGCTCGGTACGCCGTATCCCATTTCGGATAAGCGTATCTTGCAGGCGATGGAGCAGATCTCCGGCTAAAACCATTGCCCGGTGGCGCTGCGCTTACCGGGCCTACGGGAGAACATGCAGGCCGGGTAAGGCGTAGCCGCCACCCGGCTTTTTATCGTTCCACCATCGCTAGCGTAAACCCATCCCACCCCTTAACGCCCACCGTTTGCAGCGCGGTGGCGGTTAAGCGTGGGTTATCTCCAGTCATCTCGATAAACTTCCGTACCCCCTGCACGCGTGCATCGTCGCTTTGCCCGTTAACCACCTCGCCGTCGCGCACCACGTTATCGCCGATTATGACCGTGCCGGGACGGGAGTAGTGCAGCGCCCACTCCAGGTAGCCGGGATTGTTTGGCTTATCGGCATCAATAAAGATCAGGTCAAAGGGCGGGACGTCACCGAAATTCTCGAGCGACTTTAGCGCCGGGCCTGTAATCAGTTCGATACGATCGCTGAGTCCCGCAAGGTGAATGTTCTGGCGTGCAACAGCGGCATGTTTCGGGTCCGCTTCAAGCGTAATCAGCTTTCCATCCGGCGGCAGGGCGCGCGCCATCCAGATTGAGCTATACGCGCCCAGCGTACCGATTTCCAGTATTCGACGCGCCTGCGTCATGCGGACAAACAGAGCCAGCAGTTGCCCCTGATTTGCGGCAACGTCGTGCTCGGGTAAACCGGCGCGTTTGTTGTTTTCAAGGACGTTCTGGAGAACTTCATCTTCAGGAATAAGCGACGAAATCATGTAATTATCTACTGAACACCACTGCTGTTGCATAGATTGACTCCTTGGGGGTATCGCCAGAGGCGAAATGTAGGCCGGGTAAGGCGTAGCCGCCACCCGGCATGTTTTCACGCACTGACCCAACCGCCGCCCAGCGCTTTATACAAATCAATTTGCGCCAGCAGCAGGTTGTTTTTCACCTGTACCACGCTGGTCTGCACCGAGAACAGCGTGCGCTGTGCATCGAGCACATCCAGATAAGAAGAGTACCCGTTGCGGTAGCGGTTTTGCGCTATCCGCAGCGTCTCCTGCGCGACCGCCTGCTGAGCCAGCAGCTCGGTAAGCTGTTCCTGATAACGGGTGATGGCATCAAGGCTGTCATTCACCTCGGCAAACGCATTACGTACGGTTTTTTCGTAGCTGTACAACGCCTGATTACGCTGAGACTGGGAGATATCCACCTGTGCATTCAGCGTCTGTCGGTTCAGCAGCGGCGCAAGAATACTGCCGCCCACGCTCCAGAGCTGGAGGGGGTTATCCAGCAATCCCGACAGCGTGCGATCCTGCACCGATCCTGTGGCCGTGAGGTTGATCGACGGCAGCAGGCTGGCGCGCGATGCCGCCAGCGTCGCGTCCGCCGCAATCAGCTGACGTTCAGCCTGGACGATATCCGGACGCCGGTTCAGTAACGTCGACGGCAACTGGGAGGGCAGTTTCAGCGGCGTCAGGGCATCAAAGCTTTCACCGCGCGCAACGTTACCCGGGTTGCTGCCCAGCAGCAGGCTAAGCGCATTCTCCTGCTGCGCAATCTGGTGCTGAAGCAGTGGAACCTGAGCGCGGGTGGCGCGCAGCTCAGAATCCGATTGCATCAGCTCAAGGCGAGAGCTGTATCCCGTCTCAAACTGTCGTTTAGCAAGGTTGAACGCCTCTTCACGCGATTTCAGCGTGGACTGGGTAACGCGAAGCTGTTCATCCAGCGACAGCAGGGTGACGTACCCGGAGGCCACCGACGATGCGACCGTGAGATCTGCCGCCGCGGCCGCCGCCTTTTGAGCCTCCAGCGACGCTTCGGCGGCACGGGAGGTGCTGCGGTTTACCCCCCAGATATCCACGTCGTAGCTGGCGGTCAGGCTGCCTTTGTACTACGTACCGTATACCGGAAGGCCTGTGGCGGCGGACTGCGAGCGCGCGCGCGTCCCGGTCACGCCCGCGTCAAGCGACGGGAACAGGCTGCCGTCGGCAGCGTACACCCGGGCCTGATACTCGTTAATCCGCTCGCGGGCAATCAGCACGTCGCTGTTGTTCTTCAGCGCCTGATCCACATAGTGATTCAGATTGCTGTCGTGGAAATTACGCCACCAGAGCTGCTCTGTCGGGCTGGTTGGCCCCGACGTCGCGCGCCACTGGGCCGGGATGTGCAGGGACGATTTGGCGGGCTCAACGTCAACCGACTGGCAACCCGCAAGGATAGCCATCATCAGCAGGCCGGCTATTGGGCGAAGCGTCATTGTTTCGCCTCCCGCGTGTCGATGGTGACCTGCACCGACATGCCAGGGCGCAGCAGCCGGTACGCCTCCGGCTCACCGAGTACCTCAATGCGTACCGGGATGCGCTGGGCGATTTTAACAAAGTTGCCCGTGGCGTTATCCGGGGTGATAGCGCTGAACTCGACGCCTGTGGCCGGGGATATGCTCTCCACGCGGCCCTGATAGGCTTTATCGTTTAAGGCATCGACGGTGAATTTCACTGGCTGTCCGACGCGTAAATTCGCCAGCTGCGTCTCTTTGATATTGGCGATCACCCAGTGCTGCGGCGGGACCAGCGTGGTAAGGTGCGTCCCGGCGGTGACGTACGCTCCAAGACGCACCGCAATCTGCCCGAGCTGACCGTCACGCGGCGCGACAATGCGGGTGTTTTGCAGATCGATCTGCGCAAGCTCCAGCGCGGCTTTCGCATTTTGAACGTCCGCCTCCAGCGAAGCGCGATTGACGATAACCGTTTGTAGATCCTGGCGCGACATCTCAAGCGTTGCTTTCGCCTGGTCGATATCGGCGCTCCCCTGGGCGGCACTGGCCAGCGCCGCATCGCGCTCGCGAATGGACAGGGAGCCGTCTGCGGTCAGATCCTTCACGCGTTTCAGATCCGCCTGGGTTTTCAGACTTTGGGCACGGGCGTTTTTCAGTGCCGCTTCGTTTTTGGCAATCACCGCTTCCGCGCTTTTACGCTGTTGCAGGTTGTTGTTCAGCGCAGCAATTTTCATTGCCAGCTGCGCCTCGGCCTGATGGACGCGCTGGCGATAGATCCGGTCATCAATCTGCAACAGCAGGTCGCCTTTTTTAACCTGCACAAAATCCTGAACATGGACCTCAGTAATGTAGCCGTTGACTTGCGGACTGATGAACGTGGTCTGGCCGCGCACGTAGGCGTTATCAGTAAACTGGGTATGACGCGTGAACGGGGGCAACTGCCAGGCATAAAGGATCACCAGCACCCCGACAATGCCGATAGCCGCGGCGGTGAAAATGGAAACGACGCGTACATTTTTGCGGGTGTTGGCCTGCTCTTTGGCGGCATCCTGCTGACTCATAACTTCTCCTGAAAAATAGTCATTACTTATTGCCAGTGGCGTTCTTAAGGGCCATACGGGCGGTGATGCGCAGGCGCAGCAAGCGCCATAAAATCCAGACCAGCGTGGCTGTGGCAATGCTCGCCGTCAGGAGATAAGTATCGTTGTAAGCCAGAATGTTTGCCTCAAGCGTCGTCACCGTCTGTAGCTGAATAATGGCCTGGGTTCCCAACAGGGAACTGTCGCCAACCAAGCTTTTATACATCTGGGTGTAAAGCTGAATGCGTTCGTTCACCAGCGGGTTGAGGGTGGTGAGCTGGTCAGCCAGCAGGCTGGAATGGTACTTCTCGCGCCAGGTCTGGAAGGTACCAAGGATTGCAGAACCCAGCAGGCCACCAAGGTTCTGACTCATGCCAAACATCACGGAAAAGCTGACCAGATTGCGTGGATCGGCGATCACCCCGCCAATGGCGGCCAGCATCGCAGGGGCGAGGAAGAAAGCGCTGCCGAAACCAAGCAGGAACTGGCTGAACATCAGTTGATCCGGCCGGGTCAGGTTGTTGGACTGGCTGTCCAGCAGCGAAGCAACAATCATTAGCGCCAGCGAGGTGATAATCGGCCAGGCCAGCTTAGTGGGTTTGATCGTCAGACAGCTGGTGACGATACCGCAGACGATTCCGGCGAAAATAGACCACGCCAGATGGGTCATCTGTTCATTCTGTAGGCCCGCATATTGCAGCCAGCCGATGACGCCGGTGTTCTGTTCCGCCAGTACGATGCGGATCAGCAGCATAATCAACCCCAGGCGTACGATGCTGCCGCTGGACAGCCAGCGGGTATTGAGCAGCGGGTTGCTGCGGTTATGTTCAAAAACGATTGCACAGACAATTAGCACCAGCGAGAGAGCCAACGCCCAGCCGATCCACGGTGTTTCAAACCACCATTCCAGACGCCCTAGCGACAGAACCGCGCACAACAGCGCCATACCGGGCGCAAGCAAAAAGAAGGTGATGAAATCTTTCTTCTCGAAAACTTTGCGTCGATCGCCCGGGGGCAGTTTCAGCACCATCACGCAGGCCAGTGAGATCAGGGCCAAACCCAGCTCGAAGAAGTACAGCCCACGCCACTCATCAAGCTGCAACAGCTCGGTGGAGAACAGCCGCGCCAGCGGTATCGCCAGCGACGAACCGGTAATGCCGATGGTCAGCGCCTTCAGTCGGTGCTTCGCGGGCCAGGCCTGTATCTGGTAATAAATGCCGAGCGAGCTGAGCGCGGCGGCGACCATCCCGTGTGCCGCCCGTACCATCAGCGCCGAGCTGAGATCGTTCACAAACAGGTGGAAAAAGGTGACCAGCACATACAGCACCAGGAAGCCTTCCGTAAACGCGCGCAAACCGTACTGCTGGCGAAATTTTACCAGCAGCAGGTTGATGGAGACGTTGGTCATGACATAGACGGCAGGCAGCCAGGCGATTTCAGTCGACCAGGCGCCGAAGGTGCCTTGCAGATTTTGCAGATTGGCGGTGACGACCGCGTTACCCAGCGCCCCGGTCAGGCACACCAGCAGGCCGACCACGCCATAGGCGATCCGTTTCGACGTTGGATGTTCCGGGGTGGAAGGGGAACCCAGCAGAGCGGGTTTCTCGTGTGGCTGCCACTCGCGAGGAGCATAAGGATCGCGTTGGGGCAGGCGCATAACGGGGTTTACCTTTAAAAATGTTGAATTGTGAGCGGGCTAATGATTCTACGGCTGACGCAAATCATAATTCAAGTGAATACGAATATTGTATGTTAATCAAATGTAGAGGGAATGATGAAGAAAAAGTGCGGCTCGCGAACGGAGCCGCAATAATATTATCGCTGTTCCGGCTGCGCCTGAAGGTGGCGTTCACGGTTGATGCGGCTGGCACAAAAAATTGCAATGAGGGAGATAGCGACCGTCACGCCCAGATACCAGGCCACGGGTACCCAGTCGCCGTCGTATTTCGCCAGCAGTCCGGTAGCTATTAGCGGTGCCGTTCCGCCCGCCAGCGCGGCCCCAAGTTGATAACCCAGCGTGATACCGGTGTAGCGAACGTTGGCACTGAAAATTTCAGAGCAGAGCGTGCCGAGAACTGCCGTCACCGGTGCCCACAGTACGCCAAAAGCGATAACGGTCGCGAGCACAATTCCCCAGGTGGTACCGGTATTCAGCAGCATAAACCAGGGCACGATAAACAGGCCGAGCACGAAGACACTGACGGCGTACATACGCTGGCGGCCAACCCTGTCGGAGAGCAGCCCCATCAGCGGGATCATGATAGTGGCGACCAGTGCGCCAAGAGTTACTGCCTCCAGCGCCTGGGATTTCTGATAGGTCAGGGTGGTAGTGGCGTAGCTCACCACAAACGTGGAGAAAATATAGAACGGTGCTGTCTCAACAACCTTAAGCCCGGCGGCAATTAGCACTTCACGCCAGTGGTGTTTTATGGTGTCGCGCAGCGGAGCTTTCGCAACCTGGCCGGATTTTTTCACTTTCTGGAAATCAGGCGTTTCGTCAATATCTTTCCGGATCCAAAGCCCCAATATTACCAGCACGGAACTGGCAGGAACGGAATGCGCCAGCCCCAGGAGAGAAAATCCTCTTCGCTGAACAGCGTCATTAGCGAGACGATAAATGTCGCCATCAACATGCCGATGGTAACGCCCGCCTGCGGAATACTGCCGAAGAAGCCTTTGCGTTTTTCTGGAGCATACTCATAAGCCAGCAGCAGCGCGCCACCCCATTCACCGCCGATACCCATCCCCTGAATAATACGCATCAGGATCAGCAACGCGGGCGCCCACATCCCGATCATGTCGTAGGTGGGCAGCAGGCCAATCATCACGGTTGCACCTCCCATCAATGAAAGGGTGAGGACAAGCGTTTTTTTGCGACCGATACGATCCCCGATATGTGCAAAGAGAACGCCGCCAATGGGGCGAATAAAAAAGGTCAACGAGAAGGAGAGATAGGAGAGGATCAGCCCGATTACCGGGTCGACCATCGGAAAGAAAATCTTGTTAAACACCAGCGCGGCAGCGGTGCCATAGAGAAAATAATCAAACCATTCAATAGAACTTCCCGTAAGACTGGCAATTAATACCTTTTTGTTTTTCCGCAATACCGTTGTCGTGCTCTCATGTTGTGTCATGACTCAAAACTCCGCCACGTGGATGATAATAGAGGTGTTACCTGGCGCGCTTCAGGTGCAACCTGTCGGTGTGTAATGGTTGTGAAATTGTTAAGCAACTTAGGGTTGGATGTTACGTTTGGCAAGTCAGCCAGAACTAAAACGGGTCAGATCACGATGGATTAAGCAGCAACTGGTGCTTTTTCAGCACGCTGTTGTGGCAGGATGTGTTGAAGGGCAGATAATCAAAAGCACAAACTCAGGGTGCAACCCAATTGTTTTTGGATGTTTCTGGTTATTTCATCAAAATGACAAATATGCAGCGTAATGATCACCTCGGCTTTCAGAGTGATCTCCTTTTCACCCCCGTTGTGTGAAGTACTCTAAAGATTAATGCTGTAAGGAGGTAACGATGACAATGGCACTTTTCCCCTGTCTGCCTGGCACAACACTCGACGCCGTGAATACCGTTGGGGCGTGGCTTGCTCAGGACGACTATCAGGACAACCAGCCCGTTGATCTGGTGATTCTGGCGGGTAACGCGGTGATCCCCGCGATTGATGCTGCCTGTAAAATCGCGGCTGAACAGGGGGTTCCTCTGATCATCAGCGGCGGGATCGGTCACTCGACGACCTTCCTCTACGCCGCGATTGCTAAGCACCCCCGCTATAACAGGATACCCACCACCGGGCGGGCAGAGGCGGCTATTCTGGCCGACATCGCCCGTGAATTCTGGAACATTCCGGCTGAGCATCTTCACGTTGAGGATCAGTCGACCAACTGTGGCGAAAACGCCCGCTTCAGCCGGGCGTTGATGAAACAGTCCGGACTGAATGCCGCCCGGGTGCTGGTAGTGCAGGACCCGACGATGCAGCGTCGCACAATGGCTACGTTTGCCCGCGTTTGCCGCGACGAGGCTGCATCGCCCGCATGGATGAGTCATCCCGGCCTGACGCCCGTGCTGCAAAACAGTGACGACGGTCTGGCGTTCAGCGGCCCGGTCGAGGGGTTATGGCCGGTAGAACGTTACCTGTCGCTGGTGCTGGGTGAATTTCCGCGACTCAGGGACGACATCAACGGCTACGGTCCGGCGGGACGTGATTTCATTGCCCATGTCGATATCCCTGCCGACGTGGACGCCGCGTGGCAGATCCTGCGAAACGACGTCATTCTCACCGACGCGCTGGTGAGCCGTTCTCTGCTGTAATGCTCTTGCCCGTTTGCGCCATCTTTTACGCAAACGGGCAGCCTTTGTTGCCGATTTGTGATTTTTGAAACGGGCTGACCCGTTGCTTTTATGAGATATCTCACAAAAACAGACTCATAGAGTAGGCAATTGCCCCGGTAATTATAGTTTTTAACATTAAGTTTACTTGTTAAAAACAGTGTGATTACAGGAGCAGGTTATGACAGTACCCGTACAACATCCTATGTATATTGATGGACAGTTTGTTGCCTGGCAGGGTGATGCCTGGATTGACGTGATCAATCCGGCCACGGAAGAGGTCATTTCCCGTATTCCCGATGGCACCGCCGAGGACGCCCGCAAGGCCATTGACGCGGCAGAGCGCGCGCAGGCTGGCTGGGAGGCGCTGCCGGCCATTGAACGCGCCAGCTGGCTACGCAAAATTTCCGCCGGGATCCGCGAGCGCGTCAGCGAAATCAGCGCGCTGATTGTGGCCGAAGGGGGCAAGATCCAGCAGCTGGCGGAAGTGGAAGTTAACTTTACAGCTGACTATATCGACTATATGGCCGAGTGGGCGCGCCGTTATGAAGGGGAAATCATTCAGAGCGACCGTCCGGGCGAGAATATTCTGGTGTTTAAGCGCGCCCTTGGCGTCACCACCGGCATTCTGCCGTGGAACTTTCCCTTCTTCCTGATTGCCCGTAAGCTCGCTCCTGCGCTAATCACCGGCAACACCATCGTTATCAAACCGAGCGAATTTACCCCAAACAACGCCATTGCGTTTGCCAAAATCGTCGACGAGATTGGCCTGCCGAAAGGCGTCTTCAACCTGGTGCTGGGCCGCGGTGAAACCGTCGGACAGGAGCTGGCCGGGAACCCGAAAGTGGCGATGGTCAGCATGACCGGCAGCGTCGGGGCCGGTGAAAAGATCATGGCTGCGGCTGCGAAAAACATCACCAAAGTGGGGCTGGAGCTGGGTGGTAAAGCCCCGGCCATCGTGATGGACGATGCCGACCTCGAGCTGGCCGTGAAGGCCATTGTGGATTCACGCGTCATCAATACCGGACAGGTGTGTAACTGCGCGGAACGTGTCTATGTTCAGAAGGGGATCTATGACCGCTTTGTGAATCGTCTGGGCGAGGCAATGAAAGCCGTCCAGTTTGGCAATCCGGCTGAGCGAACGGATATTGCCATGGGGCCGCTGATCAACGCCGCCGCGCTGGAGCGTGTGGAGCAGAAGGTGGCGCGCGCGGTGCAGGAAGGGGCTAAAGTGGTCCTTGGCGGTAAAGCGGCAGAGGATAAAGGGTATTTTTATCCCCCAACGCTGCTGCTGGACGTACGTCAGGACATGGCCATCATGCACGAAGAGACCTTTGGCCCGGTGCTGCCGGTGGTGGCTTTTGACACCCTGGAAGAGGCCCTGAAAATGGCCAACGACAGCGACTACGGTTTAACCTCGTCTGTATATACGCAGGATCTGAATGTCGCCATGAAAGCCATTAAAGGGCTTAAGTTCGGCGAGACCTACATTAACCGTGAAAACTTTGAAGCGATGCAGGGCTTCCATGCGGGCTGGCGGAAATCCGGGATCGGCGGGGCGGATGGCAAACACGGTCTGAATGAGTATTTGCAGACGCAGGTAGTCTATTTACAGTCGTAATCAGGAGCCCCCTCCATGCGAGATAATGTGTGCACGGAGCAGTTCCCTCGCCCCTTTGGGGAGAGGGTTAGGGTGAGGGGAACATACGGCTCTGGTGGTCATTCCGTTCACTTTATGTTCCTTGCTACTCTGCCACGACATGACCGGTGAACGTGCCAGGGTGGCTCAGTCGCCACCACCCTAGCGACCCGGGCTTCCGGCGGAAAATCGCCGCTTCGCGGTGCCTTCGGCTTATTCCTTCCGGCTTATCGGGGACGGGCGGAGGTAACATCCCTGTAAAGCCCGCCCTCTCGGCGCATCCCTGCGCCTCGCCCCGGCCTACAGGAAACGCCTCAGCGATTTACAGCCGGACCTGGGCATCGCTGTAATCCCTCCGTTATTCTGAAGGCACGTTAATGCTTCTGATTTCAAATAACTGGGAATACTCGGCCCTCCGTAAAAGGGGGTTCACATTTTCAGGAAAGGTGGTTATGTTGGCGCGATAACTGTTATTTATCGGGAAACAACATGCGCACAAAATATACGGGTCTGCAAATCAGCATTCACTGGCTGGTTTTTCTGTTAGTGATTATGGCCTATTGCGCCATGGAATTCAGAGGCTGGTTCCCGCGAACCGATCGTCCGCTTATTAATATGATCCACGTTTCCTGCGGGATCAGCATCCTGGTGCTGATGGTGGCGCGCCTGCTTATCCGCCTGAAATTCCCGGCTCCGCCCATTCAACCGAAACCAAAAGCGATGATCACCGGGCTGTCCCATCTGGGGCATCTGGTTATCTACCTGCTGTTTATTGCGCTGCCGCTGATCGGCATGGTGATGATGTATAACCGGGGAAATGACTGGTTTGCGTTTGGCCTGACGATGCCGCATGCGGCGGAGGGGAATTTTGACATGGTGGATACGCTAAAAGCGTGGCACGTAACGCTGGCGAATCTGGGATATTTTGTGATTGGTTTGCACGCCTTTGCCGCGTTGATGCATCACTATTTCTGGAAAGACAATACGCTGCTGCGCATGATGCCGAAAAAGCGTCAGTGACCGATAATGCCCTGCCAACCCGCAGGGCATTTTTTTTGCGGCTTATTGCAGTTGCGCGCGCTCCTGCGCCGTTAAATCCAGTTCCTGAGTTGTACCCGTTTCTGAAGATTTTACCGCCGCTTCCAGCACCGCCATCACCGCCAGGGCTTCCACCGGATGGACCGGATTGTCAATCTTGCCGTTCAGGGCATCGCGCACGTTTATATAGTACTGCCGCTGGTCGCCTTTTGGCGCAGGGATAGCGCTGGCGTCACCCTGGGCATTAAACAGCACCATAGCGTCGCTGTCCTCCCCCCAGCTTTCGCTACCCGGAATGACGCCTGCCAGAAGCTGGGCTTCCTGCTGATCGATGCGCGCTTTCACCACGCTGGCCTTATCGCCGTGGACGGTAAAGCGGGCAACGCCGCCTGCCACCAGCATGCTGCAATGGAGGACCACTTTGTGTTCAGGATAGTTCAGCACCACGTGCGCCCAGTCGTTAATTTCCGCACCGTCACGCAGGGTGGCGATGTTGCCCTGTACCGACAGCGGCAGACCAAAAAGCTGTAGCGTCTGGTCAATCATGTGCGGGCCTAAGTCGAACCACAGGCCACTGCCGGGAACATTTTGCTCTCTCCAGCGCACGCGAACCTCCGGGCGGAAACGATCGATATGCGATTCAAAGTGTTTTACCTTTCCGATACTGCCTTGCTCAATCACCTGCTTAATGCCGAGAAAATCGCTGTCCCAGCGGCGGTTATGGAAGACAGAGAGCAGGCGTTGTTTTTCTTGCGCAAGCGCAATCAGGTCTCGCGCTTCCTGCATATTGAGCGTAAACGGCTTATCCACCACTACGTGCTTGCCGGCGTTGAGCGCCAGGGTGGCCAGCGGCGCATGGGTCGCGTTAGGGGAGGCGATAACCACCAGGTCGATATCCGGGTGCTGAATAGCCTCTTCAGGGGTGGCAACAACGAGGACATTCGGCAGATCGCGTTTGACCTTTTCTTCATCCCGGGATGAGACCACCGCCAGCTTCAGGCCGTCGACGGACTGGATCAGCGGGGCATGAAACGTCTTACCCACAAAACCATACCCGATCAGCGCAATATTCATTGTCTTCACTTTATTCATGACCTTCTCCACGTTAATGCGCGCAAACGGTAACCTGCACGGCGCTATGGTCCCCGAGCTCTGCCCAGGGACGATCTAAAAACAGTTGATGAATCTGGGATAACCCTGAAACCAGATAAGGTTCGCACTGGTTGAGTTTAAGATGGTCGGCGACTACCCAGTGCGCCTGGCTTGCGGCCAGCATGGCACGCTTCACCTCGGCATCCGCCTCCTGACTGGCGCTCAATCCGAGCTCGGCATGAATGGCGCATGCGCCAAGGATGGCGATATCCGCCCGGTAGCGAGAGAGCAGCGAAAGGGTGGCGCTTCCGGCAAACAGGCGCTGTTTCTGATCCCACTTTCCACCAAGCAGGATCAGATCGATATCTTCCCGATCGCTAACCTGCTGGGCGATATCAAGAGAAGGGGTGATGATGGTCAGCGGTCCCTGCAGGAAAGAGGCAACGGCCAGAAGTGTGCTTCCGGCGTCCAGAAAAAGCGTCGAGCCCGCAGGTACGCACTGCGCAACCTGTTTACCCAGCCGCTGCTTGATTTCAGGCAGTAAGGTATTCCTGCTAACTCGGTTCATCGTCGAGAGATTCAGCGCGATGGCGCCGCCATGGTTTTTTTGCGCCAGTCCCTGTTTTTCCAGATCGGTCAGATCGCGACGGATGGTATCCGCCGAAACCTGCAACTTTTCTGCCAGCTCAGTGATGCTGGCCTGGCCTTGTTCAGTAATAATTTCAAGTACATATTTCTGTCTGGCGGTTTTATGCATGGGTGCAGTATCCTGCAAAATGTCGCAATACTATGCAGTTTACAGCATTTTACAGGAAAGGGAATCGTAACAGGAGGGGGATGTTGTCCAAAAACAGTTTAATAAGGTGAATATTGAATTAGCATTAATCAGTCATCAAAAACATGTATGTATCGTTTAGACCTGATGTTAACGCTATGTTTTACATAGAAATTTGGTTAAAGCTACCGAATAAGGAGTTCGAATAAGAATATAAAACCAGATTATAAATATAAATTGGTGCTTATATCTATTAGATATTCTTTTTAAAGTAAAATAATTTAATATTAATCAGCGAATGACTTAAATTGACAGTTCTTTGAAAATCTTTGTGTCTGATTCGAGATGAAATAAACGCAAAAATGTACATCAAGGTGTTTCAGAATTTTCCTTAAATTACATAGGGTTTATATGTTTCAGCGTAAACGCATCTAATAGCCATTTGTCCAGAAACCCCATCTTTTTTCTTATTTGTAACACCGCATTAACATTACAGATGTGGTCGCTCATATCACATTTTGTTATGCTGCGAATCAATAAATATTTAAGTAAATTCTTAAAAGAAAAAAAGAGATTGAACGGCTCTCATCTCAATTGAAATGGGTGTGGTCGACTATTGGCGGAATTTATCAAACAGGAGTGGGGCAAATAGGGTGAATTATTTGTACCTCTTCCTGGTAATTATTTAGCCATCACCTGAAGTCCGGGGGTATTATAAAGATGAAATGCAATAACAGGATGCTCAGATTATCTGCTTCCCTGACCTTAATTTCACTGGTGGTGACAGCGGCTCATGCAACTAACGGTCTGGTAGGAATATCTCCCGTTGCGGCAATGACGATGAAAGAAAGTATTCTTTTCGCTCTTGACCGCGACCCGTCGGTGAGTCAGCAGGCTGCACAGCTGGGGATTGGCCAGGCACAAATAGACGAAGCGCGTAGTGGCTGGATGCCACAAATAGCCCTGAACGGGAGTACGGGTCACAGCCAGACCACCGATTCGAGCGGCTCGTTGCGAAATTCCGCAGCCTGGGGGCTGAGCCTGACGCAGCTTGTGTACGATTTTGGCAAGACCAATAACAGCATCAGCCAGTCTTCAGCTCAGCGTGACAGCTATCGCTACCAGCTGATGAGCACGATGTCTGCCGTCGCGGAAAAAACGGCCCTCAGCTATGTGGAAGTGAAACGCTACAGCGATCTGCTACAGGCGGCAACAGAGAACGTGCAGGCGCTTAAAAACGTTGAGCAGCTGGCAAAACTCCGCGCCGATGCAGGCGTAAGCTCCACCTCTGATGAGCTTCAGACCCGCACCCGTATTGCCGGAATGCAGGCGACGGTAGAGCAGTACAATGCGTCACTGAACAGCGCCCGCGCGCGGCTGGCGGTATTAACTGGCATACAGGCTGAACGCTATTCACCGGTTCCGGGAGGTCTGGCCGTGGAGTCGGATTCTCTCAATCGAATTGATTATTCACTGATCCCAACGGTGATGGCCGCGCAGAACATGGAGCGTTCAGCCCAGTACGGCGTAGAAACCGCGAAGTCACAGCACTGGCCAACCTTAAGCCTGAAAGGGGGCCGCACCCGGTACGAGTCTGATAATCGCGCGTACTGGGATGATCAGATCCAGCTCAATATTGATGCACCGCTTTATCAGGGCGGCGCGGTCTCGGCGCGCGTCCGTCAGGCCGAGGGCGCAAGGGCAATGGCATCGTCTCAGGTCGATCAGGCCCGTTTTGATGTCCTGCAAAAAGCCTCCGTCGCACAGGCCGACTGGACCGGGGCGCAAGGACGTATGGAGGCCGGAAAACGTCAGCTGGAAAATGCGTTGCGCGCCCGCGACGTCTACAAAAATGAATATACCCTGAGCAAGCGCAGCAATAACGATCTGCTCAGCGTGGAGCAGGATGTCTGGTCTGCCACCTCAGCGAAAATAATGGCTGAATACGATGGCTGGAGCGCGGCGATTAATTACGCCTCCGCGGTGGATAATCTCATGCCGCTTATCGGAATAGAGAAAAACGCTGCCGCGAAATTACCTGATTTGAGTTAAAAAAGGCGCGCCTTTCTGCGCGAAATAAGTCAGACAATAATGGGTGGTTTTTCCCAGGGATAGTTACATCCCTCTGGTGGACATAACCACAGGAATACGCGCACCTGCAAGGAGAAGAATATGAGTAACGCAAAAGTTGTTGATGTTATCATTCGAAAAACGGCAGAAAAAACGAAATTAACCGGTGAAGGGAATCTCTCGGTCTCTATTTCATCGCCGAGCGTGATTGAAATTCAGGGTTCTGCTCAGGACGTGGTGCGTTATGTCCGCCAGGGGAATGACCTCCTCATTTATATGAAAGATGGCAGCGTGATCCGCTGCAATAATTATTTTGTCGAAGACACGGAAACCCATAATCATTCCGAACTGGTATTTAACGATAACCAGGAGTTGACGCATATTTCATTTGCCAATGCCGGGGAAGCATCAGGCGTTGCCGCCACCGAATTAACCGCCCAGGCTGCACCCATTAGCAGCATTGAACCTTTTCTGGAGCAGGGAAGCGTCTTAAGCGATGCGCCGTGGGGCTGGATTGCCGGAGCGGCGTTGGGAGGCGGTGCGATTGGCGCACTGCTGGCTCACGGCGGTGACGGCGAAACCAAAACAAAAGTTATTGATAATACGAAAGAAGTCGAAAGCGCCACGCCAACATTTTTGCTGACGGATAACGCGGGTGACAAGCAGGGGGTGCTGAGTGCAAAAGAGGTCACGGATGATAACACCCCAACCTTCAGCGGTACCGGGCAGCCGGGCGCGACCATTCAGGTTAAAGACAGCAGCGGCAGCACCATCGCCAGCACCATGGTCGCAAAGGACGGCACCTGGACGGTAACACTTCCGACCCAGGCGGACGGGGAACATACCTGGTCCGTCGTTCAGATCGACGGCAGTAAAACGACCTCTGCGGGCAGTATTACCGTAACCGTTTCTACAGCGGATACCAGCGTGACGCTCGCCACCACGGCGGGCGATAACGTGATCAACGCCAGCGAGCAGGCCGCTGGCTTTACGCTGTCCGGCACCAGCAAAAACCTGGCGCAGGGCACGGCGCTTACCGTCACGCTGAACGGTAAAACCTATTCCGCAGAAGTGGGGGCAAACGGCGCATGGAGCGTGAAGGTGCCTGCTGCTGACGCGCAGGCGCTGGGCGATGGTACCTGGACGGTCAACGTCAGCGGCAAAGACGCGGCGGGCAACACCGTGACCGGCAGCCAGACGATTGGCGTCGATACCGCTGCGCCAGCGATTTCTGTCGACACGATCGCCCAGGACAACATCATCAACGCGGCTGAACATAATCAGCCGCTGACGCTGACCGGAAAAACCGATGCGGAAGCGGGCCAGATTGTGACGGTCACGCTGAACGGCAAAAATCACACGGCGACCGTGGGCAGCGACGGCACCTGGTCCGTTACGCTTTCGGCCAGTGAAGTACAGGCGATGGCTAACGGCGAGCACACCCTGACGGCAAACGTCAGCGACAAAGCGGGTAACGGGGCCTCCACCACCGCCGATTTCACGGTCGATACCGCAGCGCCAGGGGTCACTATCAACACTGTCGCGGGCGACGACATTCTGAACACCAGCGAGCAGGGGCAGGCTCAGATTATTTCCGGCCAGGCGAACGGCGCGGCGGCGGGCGACGTTGTCACCGTGACCGTTGGCGGCAAGACCTTTACTGGTGTCGTCCAGGCGGACGGCAGCTGGAGCGTCGGCGTGCCTGCCTCTGTCATTGGCGCGCTGGGGGAAGGTAGCCACAGCATTTCGGTCTCCGTGACCGATGCGGCGGGCAACACCGGCAGCGCGACGCACGGCATTACGCTCAGCGGCAACCCGCCGGAATTTACCCTTGACCCCATCAGCCAGGATAACGTCCTGAATGCGCTGGAGGCCATGCAGCCTCTGAGCCTGAGCGGGACCAGTAATCTGCCGAACGGCAGCGCTGTCACCGTGACGTTGAACAACGTTAACTATCAGGCCACCGTTGAGAATGGTAGCTGGTCCGTTCAGGTGCCAGTTTCCGACGTGCTGGATCTGGCGAATACCCTTTACACCGTGAGCGTCAGCGGCACCGACAGCGTGGGTAACAGCGGCTCCGCCGAGGCGAATCTGCTGGTCGATACCGCGCTGCCGCAGGTGATCCTCAACACCTTTGCCGGGGATAACCTGGTCAATAACGCCGAAGCGGCGGTTGACCAAACCCTCAGCGGACGCGTCACCGGCGCGGCGGCGGGCGATACCGTCTCTGTCACCGTGGGCGGCAAGAGCTACACCGCGACGGTTGGCAGCGACCTGAAATGGAGCGTGACCATCCCATCGGCCGACCTTCAGGCGTTTGGCGACGGCGAGTTAACCTTCAGCGCCTCTGTCACCAATGCGCACGGCAACACCGGCACCGGCGAACGTGATATCAACATCAACGCCGAACTGCCGGGCCTGCGCGTGAACACGATCTCTGGCGATGACGTGATTAACGCCATCGAGCAGCAGCAGGATCTGGCCGTGACCGGCTCCAGCACTCATCTGGCCGAAGGCACACAGATCACCGTCACCATCAATAATGTTGAATACGTCACCACGGTTAACGCCAGCGGCAGCTGGCAGATTGGCGTGCCGTCAGCGGACCTGCAGGCATGGACGGCGGGAGGCATGACCGTCAGCGTCAGTGCGGAAGATGCCTGGGGCAACACCGTGGCGGCTGAACACCCGATCGAGCTTGACCTGAACGCGGTGGCCGTCACCATCGATACCGTAACCACTGACGATATGCTCAACGCGGCGGAAAAAGGCGCGGATGTCACGCTTTCCGGTCAGACGCAGGGCGTAGAGGCCGGGCAGACCGTGGTGGTGAAATTCGCGGATCAAACCTTTACCGCACAGGTGCAGCAGGACGGCTCCTGGCGCCTGACCGTTCCGGCGAGCGCGATGGAAACGCTGATCGACGGGCGGGCGCAGGTGAGCGTCAGCGTGACTAACGTCAACGGCAACAGCGCGGACGCCTCACGCGTGGTGACCGTCGATACGCAGCCACCAGCCATTACGCTTGATAACCTGACCGACGACAACATCATTAATGCGGCAGAAGCGCAGCAGGATCTGGTGCTCAGCGGCAGCACAACCGCTGAAGCGGGCCAGACGGTCACCGTGACGCTGAACGGTAAATCTTACCAGACCACGGTCCAGGCGGACGGTCGCTGGCAGTTGAACGTGCCTGCCGCCGACGTTGGCGCGCTGACCGATGGCAATGTCACCGTCACGGCCACCGTCAGTGACGTGGCGGGCAACAGCAGCAGCGCGGACCGCGTTGGGCTGGTGGATGCCACCGTGCCGCAGGTGACCATCAACGATTTCGTCACCGACACCAACACCGTTAACCAGCTGGCCCATTCACAGGCGCAGATCCTGAGCGGCTCCGTCACCGGCGCGGCGGCGGGTGATTTGGTCATCATCACCATCAATAACGTGGACTACACCACCGTGGTGGATGCGGCGGGCAACTGGAGCCTCGGCCTGCCTGCGTCCGTCGTTCAGGGGCTGACGGACGGCACCTGGACCATTAACGTCTCCGTGACCGATCGGTCCGGCAACACCGGCAGCAGTTCAGTGGATGTGGTGGTCAATACAGTCACGCCTGTAATCGGTATTAATACGCTGGCAGCGGATGACGTGATCAATACGGCAGAGAAGGGCGAAGATCTGCTGCTTTCCGGTACCAGCAACCAGCCGGAAGGAACCACCATCACCGTTAATCTGAACGGTATCAACTATGCAGCCACCACCGACGCCAGCGGCAACTGGAGCGTTTCCGTACCCGCCTCTGCGGTGAGCGCGCTGGGTGAAGCCAATTACACCGTGACGGCGAGCGTCACCGATAATGTGGGCAACAGCGCCTCTGCCACGCACGATGTGCTGGTGGACAGCTCGCTGCCGGTTGTTACCCTCAACAACGTCGCGGGCGACAATATCGTTAACGCGGCGGAAGTGGCCGCAGGGCAAACCCTGACCGGGAAAGTATCGAACGCGGCATCGGGCGATACCGTCACCATTATCATCGGCGGGCAGACATACACGGCTACCGTACAGGACGATCTCACCTGGAGCCTGCCGTTAACCCAGAGTCAGTTAACCGCGCTCGGCAACGGCGACCTGACCGTCTCGGCCAGCGTGACGAACGCGCACGGTAATACCGGATCGTCTTCCCTGGATGTCACCATTGACGCCCAGTTGCCCGGCCTGCGCATTGATACCGTCGCTGGTGACGACGTCATTAACGTTATTGAACACGCGCAGAACCTGGTTATCTCCGGCACCAGCACCGACCTGGCGGCGGGTAGTACCGTCACCGTGAGCATCAACGGCAAGAGTTATTCCGCCTCGGTACTGGCGGACGGCACCTGGCAGGCTGCGGTTCCGGCCGCAGACGTCTCCCGGTGGGCGGATGGAGCGCTCACCATCAGCGCCAGCGCGCAGGATACCTCCGGCAACCCGGTGAACATCGGTACCGTGGTGGATGTCGATCTCGCCCCGGTGGCGATAAGCATCAACAGCGTGACGGACGACAACGTGCTGAACGCGGCAGAAAAAGGCCAGGATCTGGTGCTGTCCGGCTCCTCCTCGAACGTTGAAGCGGGCCAGACCGTTACCATTATCTTTGCGGGTAAAACCTGGGCCACGATGGTCGATGCCAACGGCGACTGGACCTGCACCGTACCGGCTGCCGAACTGAGCGGCCTGAAGGATGGCGACGCCAGCGTACAGGTTAGCGTAACCAACATGAACGGCAACGCGGCCTCTTCCTCGCAGGCATTCAGCGTCGATACCGCCGCGCCAGCGGTCACCATCAACACCATCAGCGGCGACAACATGCTAAATGCGGCAGAGGCGGCGCTGGATCTGACCCTGAGCGGGACGTCTACTGCCGAAGCAGGCCAGACGGTCACCGTGACCTTCAACGGCAATCAGTACACCGCCCAGGTGCAGGCAAACGGCAGCTGGACGCTGGATGTACCGGCGGCGGATCTGGCGGGGATCGCAGACGGTAGCGCGGCGGTCACGGCGACCGTGTCCGATAAAGCGGGCAACCCGGCCAGCGCGGGGGCGTCCGTGCTGGTCGACACTACCGTGCCGCAGATTACCTTCAACATTGTGGCGGGCGACGACATTGTTAATATTGCCGAGCACGGCCAGGCGCTGATTGTCACCGGCAAGGTGACGGGCGCGCAGGCGGGCGATGTGATTACCCTGACCCTGAACGGCAAAGACTACACCGCCATGCTGGACGGTGCCGGTAACTGGAGCGTGGGCGTTCCGGCGGCGGACGTGGGCGCGCTGGCTAACGGCGATCAAACGATCTCCGCCACGCTCACCGATAAAGCGGGCAACAGCACCAGCACGACGCACGCGTTTGACGTCTCCCTGACCGCGCCGGTGATTGCCATCACTACCCTGGCGGTTGACGACGTGATCAACGCGACCGAGAGAGGTCAGGATCTGCTGGTCTCCGGCACCAGCAACCAGCCGGACGGGACCCGCATCACCGTAACCCTGAACGGTATCAGTTACGCCGCCACCACCGATGCCAGCGGTAACTGGAGCGTCACCGTTCCGGCGGCAAACGTCTCGGCACTGGGCGAAGCGAGCTACAGCGTGACGGCCAGCGTGACCGATACCGCGGGTAATAGCGCGAACACCAGCCATAGCGTGCTGGTCGACAGCGCGCTGCCGCAGGTCACCATTAATGCAGTTGCCACCGACGACGTGATTAACGCAGCGGAAGTGGCTTCCGGACAAACCCTGAGCGGGAAAGTGAGCGGCGCGGCGAGCGGTGACACTGTCACGATCGGTATCGGGGGCAACACCTATACCGCGACGGTTCAGGACGATCTGAGCTGGTCGGTTAACGTGGCATCTGACGTCTTAACCGCTATCGGTAACGGCGATCTCACCGTAACAGCGAGCGTGACCAACGGCCACGGCAACACCGGCACCGGCGAGCGCGACATCACGATTGATGCCAGCCTGCCGGGCCTGCGCGTGGATACCGTGGCAGGCGACGATGTGATCAACAGCATCGAGCATACTCAAAACCTGATTATCACCGGCTCCAGCGACGGGCTGGCGAGCGGATCGGCGCTGACGGTCACCGTCAACGGCAAAACCTACGCGGCAACCGTGCTGGCGGACGGCACCTGGACGGCGGCTATTCCGGCGGCTGACGTCGGCGCGCTGAGCGCAGGTACAGTCACCGTGACCGTTGACGGCCAGAGCGCGGCGGGTAACCCGGTTTCCATCAGCCATGACGTGAAGGTGGATCTGGCGCCGGTCGCCATCAGCATCGACGCCGTAGCTACCGACGACGTGATTAACGCAGCCGAGAAGGGTGCGGATCTGGTGCTGTCCGGCTCGACCACCAACGTGGAAGAAAACCAGACCGTTAATATCATTTTCGGCGGTAAGACCTATAGCGCGACGGTGGATGCCAGCGGCCACTGGACGGCGACCGTACCGTCTGCCGATTTGGGCGGACTGAAAGACGGCGACACCAGCGTGCAGGTCAGCGTCACCAACGTAAACGGCAACAGCGCCTCTGCGGGCCGCGAGTACAGCGTGGATGCCACCGCGCCGACGGTGTCGATTGAAATCGTCAGCGACAACAACATCATCAATGCTGCCGAAGCGCAGCAGGATCTGGTCATCAACGGCGTCTCTGACGCGGAAGCGGGCCAGACAGTGACCGTGACCCTGAACGGCGAGAATTACACCACCACCATGCAGGCGAATGGCAGCTGGAGCGTCACCGTACCGTCTGCGGATGTCGGCGCGATTGCCGACGGCGATTACACCATCACGGCAGCCGTCCAGGATAAAGCGGGTAACCCGGCCTCGGCGGATCGCGATGTGCTGGTGGATACCACGGTGCCACAGCTGACCATTAACGCCGTTTCCGACGACGACGTGATCAACAGCGCCGAGCATGCGCAGGCGCTGATTGTCACCGGTTCCGTGACCGGTGCGGCGGCGGGTGACGTGGTGACAGTCACCATCAATAACAAAGATTACACGGCGACCCTGGACGCTTCCGGCAAGTGGAACGTGGGCGTGCCTGCGGCGGACGTGAGTGCTCTGACTGCCGGGGATCACACCATCACCGCGGCGCTGACCGATAAAGCCGGAAACAGCAACAGCACAACGCACGAGGTTGAAGTCAACCTCACCGCGCCGGTGCTGACCATCGACACCGTGTCCGGTGACGATGTGATCAACAACACCGAGAAAACTCAGGATCTGACCATCACAGGTACGGCTTCCGGGCTGGCGGCGGGCGCGGTGGTGACCGTGATGCTCAACGGCAAAGCGTACAGCGCCACGGTAGCTACCAATGGCCAATGGACTACAACCGTTCCGGCGAGCGAGGTGGGGCAACTGGGTGAAGCGCTTTACACCGTGTCGGCCTCCGCGACGGACAGCGTCGGCAACAGCACCAGCACCTCGCACACCGTGAACGTGGAATCCGTTCTGCCGGGCGTGATTATCAACACCGTGGCAGGTGACGACGTCATTAACGCGGCGGAGCTGGCAACCGGCCAGACCATCAGCGGTAAGGTGGTGAATGCCGAAGCAGGCAACACCGTGACCGTGACCATTGGCGGCAACAGCTACACCGCAACGGTGCAGAGCGATCTCACCTGGTCCGTGAGCGTGCCGGAGTCGGTGCTGACCGCACTGGGCAACGGCGATTTAACCGTGTCAGCCAGTGTCACCAACGGCGTGGGCAATAGCGGAACGGGCGAGCGCGAAATCGTGATAGACGCGAATCTGCCGGGCCTGCGCGTGGATACCGTGGCGGGCGATGACGTGATTAACAGCATCGAACACGGGCAGAATCTGATTATCACGGGTTCAAGCGACGGCCTGACGGCGGGTACGGCGCTGACCGTCACCGTAAACGGTAAAACCTATGCGGCTACCGTGCTGGCAGACGGCACCTGGAGTGCGGCGATCCCTTCTGCGGACGTGAGTGCCCTTGCCGCAGGCACGGTCACCGTGACCGTTGAAGGGCAGAGCAGCGCGGGCAATCCGGTGACTATCAACCATGATGTAACGGTGGATCTGGCAAACGTCGCCATCAGCATTGACGCCATCGCTTCTGATGACGTGATCAACGCCGCCGAGAAGGGCGAAGATCTGGTGCTCTCCGGCACCACCTCGAACGTGGAGGAAAATCAAACCGTCACCATCACCTTCGGCGGCAAGAGCTACACCGCCACGGTGGACGCTGAGGGTAAATGGACCGCCACGGTGCCGTCTGCGGACCTGACCGGTCTGAAAGACGGTGATGCCAGCGTGCAGGTCAGCGTCACCAACGTGAACGGCAACAGTGCGTCTGCGGGACGCGAGTACAGCGTGGATGCTACCGCGCCGTCCGTGGCCATCAACACGATTGCCACAGACGATATCCTGAATGCCTCAGAAGCGCAGTCTGACCTGGCAATCTCCGGCACCAGCACCGCCGAAGCAGGCCAGACGGTGACCGTGTCGCTGAACGGCAAAGATTACACCACAACCGTCAGCGCGAACGGCAGCTGGACGCTGAACGTTCCGGCGGCGGATCTGGCAGGATTAACCGACGGCAGCGTGACGGTCACCGCCTCCGTCAGCGACAAGGCGGGTAACCCGGCATCGGTTGATCACACTCTGATGGTGGATGTGACCGTTCCTGCGGTGACCATTCACACCGTGGCAGGTGACGATGTGATTAACGTGGCTGAACACAAGCAGGCACAGATTATCAGCGGTTCCGCCACCGGCGCGGCGGCGGGCGATAAGGTCACCGTCACGATCGGCGGCCAGACTTACACCACCGTGCTGGACGCGGCGGGTAACTGGAGCGTGGGCGTTCCGGCAAATGTGATTTCAGGCCTCAGCGACGGCACCGTGACCGTCACTGCGTCTGTCACCGACGCGGCGGGCAACACTGGCAGCGGCACGCATAATGTGACCGTCGATACCGGTCTGCCGTCGGTCAGCTTCAACGCCATCAGTGATGACAACGTCCTGAACGCCGTTGAAAAAGGGCAGGACCTGAGCGTCAGCGGCACCAGCGCCAACCTGACGGAAGGCACCGTGGTGACCGTAATTCTGAACGGCAAAAACTACACGGCGACAACTGCGGCAGACGGCACCTGGAGCCTGACGGTTCCGGCGGCGGATCTGGCCGGTCTCGGTCAGGCCAGTTACACCCTGAACGCGACCGCCACCAACGGCGTGGGCAACAGCGTGAGCAACACCGCGAACCTGCTGGTGGACACCGCGCTGCCAACCGTCACCATCAACACCGTGGCGGGCGACAACGTCATCAACGCGGCGGAAGTGGCGGCAGGTCAGACCCTGAGCGGCACCGTGGCGAATGCCGAAGCGGGCAACACCGTGACCGTGACTATCGGCGGCCTCAGCTACACCGCAACGGTGCAGAACAATCTGTCCTGGTCCGTGAATGTGCCGTCTGACGTGCTGACCGCACTCGGCAACGGCAGCCTGAGCGTGACGGCAACCGTCACCAACGGCCACGGCAACACCGGCACCGGCGAACGCGAGATCGCTATCGACGCTAACCTGCCGGGCCTGCGCGTGAATACCGTGGCAGGTGATGACGTGATCAACACCATTGAGCACGCGCAGAACCTGATTGTTTCAGGCTCCAGCGACGGGCTGGCGCCGGGCACGGCGCTGACGGTTACCGTCAACGGTAAAGATTACGCGGCAACGGTACTGGCAGACGGCACCTGGCGCGCGGCGATCCCGTCCACCGACGTGAGCGCGTGGCCGGAAGGCACCGTGAAAATCAGCGTTACCGGCGACAGCGCGGCGGGTAACCCGATCACCATCAGCCACGATGTGACCGTGGATCTGGCTACCGTTGCCATCAGCATCAATGTGCTTGCCACCGACGACGTGATTAACGCGGCGGAGAAGGGCGCGGATCTGGTGCTGTCCGGTGCGACCACCAACGTGGAAGCCGGGCAGACCGTGACCATCAGTCTGAACGGCAGGATCTACACCACCACCGTGGACGACAGCGGCAACTGGACTTACACCGTGCCGTCAGCGGATCTGGCTGGCCTGAAGGATGGCGACGCCAGCGTGCAGGTGAGCGTCACCAACGTGAACGGCAACAGCGCGTCTGCGGGCCACGAGTACAGCGTGGATGCTACCGCGCCGTCCGTGACCATCAACACGATTGCCACAGATGATATCCTCAACGCCTCAGAAGCGCAGTCAGACCTGGCAATTTCCGGCACCAGCACCGCCGAAGCAGGCCAGACGCTGACCGTATCGCTGAACGGCAAAGATTACACCACAACCGTCAGCGCGAACGGCAGCTGGACGCTGAACGTTCCGGCGGCGGATCTGGCAGGATTAACCGACGGCAGCGTGACGGTCACTGCCTCAGTCAGCGACAAGGCGGGTAACCCGGCATCGGTTGATCACACTCTGACGGTGGATGTGACCGTTCCTGCGGTGACCATCCACACCGTTGCAGGTGACGATGTGATTAACGCGGCTGAACACAATCAGGCGCAGATCGTCAGCGGCTCCGCCACCGGCGCGGCGGCGGGCGATAAGGTCACCGTCACGATCGGCGGCCAGACTTACACCACCGTGCTGGACGCGGCGGGTAACTGGAGCGTGGGCGTTCCGGCAAATGTGATTTCAGGCCTCAGCGACGGCACCGTGACCGTCACTGCGTCTGTCACCGACGCGGCGGGCAACACCGGCAGCGGCACGCATAATGTGACCGTCGATACCGGTCTGCCGTCGGTCAGCTTTAACGCCATCAGCGATGACAACGTACTGAACGCGGTAGAAAAAGGGCAGGACCTGAGCGTCAGCGGCACCAGCGCCAACCTGGCGGAAGGCACCGTGGTGACCGTAATTCTGAACGGTAAAAACTACACGGCGACAACTGCGGCAGACGGCACCTGGAGCCTGACCGTTCCGGCGGCGGATCTGGCGAGCCTGGGCGAAGCCAACTACACCCTGAGCGCGACCGCCACCAACGGCGTGGGCAACAGCGTGAGCAATACCGCGAACCTGCTTGTCGACACCGCGCTGCCAACCGTCACCATCAACACAGTGGCGGGCGACAACGTGATTAACGCGGCGGAAGTGGCTGCGGGGCAGACCCTCAGCGGCAGGGTAACGAACGCTGAGGCGGGCAACACCGTGACGGTGACCATCGGCGGCAACAGCTACACCGCGACGGTGCAGAGCGATCTGACCTGGTCCGTGAACGTGCCTGAGTCGGTTCTGACGGCGCTGGGCAACGGCGATTTAACGGTGTCAGCGACCGTCACTAATGACCATGGCAATTCGGGAACGGGCGAGCGCGATATCACTATCGACGCCAGCCTGCCGGGGCTGCGCGTGGATACCGTGGCGGGCGATGACGTGATCAACAGCATTGAGCATGGTCAGAATCTTATCGTCACTGGCTCAAGCGATGGGCTGGCGGCGGGCACTACGCTCACCGTGACCCTGAATGGCAAGACCTATGCCGCGTCGGTACTGGCAGACGGCTCCTGGACCGCGGCGATCCCGGCGGCAGACGTGGGCGCTCTGGCCGCAGGCACGATGACCGTCACCGTAGCGGGCCAGAGCGCGGCGGGCAATCCGGTCTCCATCAGCCACGACGTCACCGTCGATCTGGCAGCCGTGGCAATCAGCATCGATGCCATCGCCACCGACGACGTGATTAATGCGGCGGAGAAAGGCGCGGATCTGGTGCTTTCCGGCAGCACATCCAATGTGGAAGAGAACCAGACCGTGACCATCACCTTTGGCGGCAGGTCTTACACCGCCAAAGTCGATGCCGACGGCAACTGGACGGCGAGCGTGCCTTCCTCGGATCTGGCGGGTCTGAAAGACGGCGACGCCAGCGTGCAGGTGAGCATCACCAACGCGCACGGCAACAGCGCTTCGGCGGGCCGCGAATACAGTGTAGATGCCACCGCACCAACCGTGACGATTGACACGGTCGCAGGCGACAACGTGATCAACGGCAGCGAAGCGGCTGCGGGCGTGGCCATTTCCGGCACCACCACGGCGGAAGTCGGTCAGACGGTAACCGTAACCTTCGGCGGGAACAGCTACACCGCGCAGGTTCAGCAGGGCGGCGTCTGGAGCGTTAACGTGCCGGGCACAGACCTGTCCGCCCTGGCGGATAACGGCTACACCGTGCAGGTGAGCGTGAGTGACGCCGCGGGTAACCCGGGCAGCGCGGGTAAAGCGATTACGCTTGATACCACGCCGCCGACCGTCAGCTTTAACGTCGTGGCGGGTGATGACGTCATCAACAGCGTGGAGCACGGGCAGGCGCAGATCGTCAGCGGCACCGCAACCGGCGCCAGCGTCGGCGATAAGCTGATTATCACCATCGGTTCGAATCAGTACACCACCACCGTTGACGCCAGCGGCAAATGGAGCGTGGGCGTTCCGGCCAGCGTGATTTCCGCACTGGCCGACGGCACCGTAACCCTCAGCGCGACTATCACCGACAGCGCAGGCAACAGCAGCACTCAGACCCATGACGTGGTGGTAAATACCGCATCGGTCGCGCTGACCGTCAACACCCTCAGCGGTGATGACGTGATCAATGCGGCAGAAGCGGGCGCGTCGCTGGTTATCAACGGTTCCAGTGCGCAGTTCGCCAGCGGTACGCAGGTCACTATCACCCTGAATGGTAAGAGCTATACGGCCACCATTCAGAGCGACGGCGCCTGGCAGACCACCGTTCCAGCCGCCGACGTGGGCGCTCTGGCCGACGGCGCGAGCTACCAGGTTTCTGCTTCGGCGCAGGACAGCGCCGGGAACAGCGCCTCGGCGACGCATACCATCAGCGTGGACACCACCGCGCCGGTGATTAGCGTGAACACGTTGTCGGGCGACGACGTGCTGAATGCGGCGGAAGCTCAGCAGCCGCTCACCGTACACGGCTCTTCCAGCGCGGAAGCAGGCCAGACGGTGACCGTCACGCTGGGCGGAAAAACCTACACTGCGCTTGTCGGCAGCGATGGCACCTGGACGCTGGACGTTCCGGCGGCAGACCTGGTCGCACTGAGCCAGGGTGCGCTGACGGTGACCGCCGTGGTCAACGATAAAGCCGGTAACAGCGGCCAGACGACCCATACCTTAACGGTCGATACCGTCGCACCAGCCGTCACCATCAGCACCGTGGCCGATGACGATATCGTCAACAACGCCGAGCAGTTGGCGGGGCAGACTATTAGCGGGACCACCACCGCGGAGCAGGGCCAGACGGTGACCGTCTCCTTCAACGGGCACAGCTATCAGGCGACCGTTGGAGCAGACGGTTCGTGGTCGGTCTTCGTGCCGGGCCGCGACTTCCTCGGCCTGAGCGATGGGGATTACACCATTACGGCTACGGTGAGCGATAAGGCGGGTAACCCGGGCAGCGCAACACACGACGTGACGCTGAACGGCGACGTGCCGACCATCGTCATTAACACCTTTGCCCAGGACGATATTGTCAACGCCGCCGAGCACGGCACGCCGCTAATTGTCAGCGGCACCACCGACGCGCCTGCGGGCCAGACGGTGACCATTACGCTTAACGGTAAAACCTACACGGCTACCGTTCAAAATGACGGCACCTGGAGCTATACGGTCGGCAGCGCAGACGTGACCGCGCTGGCGGACGGCGGTTCGTACGTGATCAATGCGCAGGTGAGCAACGCCATCGGCAACAGCGCCAGCGATAACCACAGCGTCACCGTGGATCTCACCGCACCGTCAATGGGGATCAGCATTGATTCCCTGCAAAACGATACCGGCCTGAGCGCGAGTGACTTCATCACCAACGATAAGCAGGTGGTGGTGAACGGTTCGCTATCGGCGCAGCTCGGCAATAACGAGAAGGCGCAGATCAGCCTGGACGGTGGTTCAACCTGGATTGACCTGACCGTGACCGGCACCACCTGGCGCTACACCGATGGGCGTACCCTGACGGACGGGACGTACCCGTACCAGGTGCGCGTCATTGATAATGCGGGCAACGTTGGGGCAACGGACAGCCAGGACGTGGTAATCGATCTGACGAAGCCTGCGGCGACGAGCATTACCGTGGATTCCGTCTCGCAGGATACCGGCCTGTCCGACAGCGACTTCATTACCAGCGACAACCAGATTAGCCTGAAAGGGACGCTCGGCGCGGCCCTGGGCAGCGGCGACCACGCGCAGATCAGCCTGGACGGTGGCGCGACCTGGACTGACGTGAGCGTCAGCGGTCTGAGCTGGACCTACGTTGATGGCCGCACGCTGGCCGACGGAGACTACAACTACCAGCTGCGGGTGATTGACGACGCGGGGAATATCAGCGCCACCACCAGCCAGGTGGTGACCATTGATACCGTCGCGCCGGACGCCAGCAAAACGATCGCTATCGACAGCATCAGCGACGATACCGGCCTGAGCAGCAGCGACTTTATCACCAATGATACCTCCCTGACGCTGCACGGCTCGCTCGGCGCAACGCTGGCCGACGGCGAATATGCCCAGATTAGCATCGACGGCGGAGTCAGCTGGCAGAACGTGATCGTCACCGGCAACAGTTGGTACTACGTGGACGGCCGCACGCTGGGTAACCAGACCTATGACTACTACGTTCGCGTAGTGGATGCGGCGGGCAACGTGGGTGCCAGCGCTCATCAGCAGGTGATGGTCGATACGGTCGCGCCGGATGCGGCGATTACGGTGACCGTGGATAACATCACCGTCGATACCGGCTTCGACAATAACGACTTCCTGACCAGTTCGACCTCGTACACGCTCAACGGGACGCTCGGGGCCGAACTCGGGGCGGGTGAGTATGTGCAGGTGAGCATGGATGGCGGCACTACCTGGGTTTACGCCACGGTAAGCGGCACCCGGTGGAGTTATAACGACGCGCGCACCCTGGCCGACGGCGACTACCGCTATCAGGTGCGGGTTGTCGATCAGGCGGGCAACGTCGGGGCCACCACCACGCAGGACGTGACGGTGGATACCCAGGCGCCGCAGTACGGCATCACCATTGACAGCATCAGCGAAGATACCGGGCAGTCCGGGAGTGATTTCATCACCATGGACACCTCGCTGACGATCAACGGCTCGTTGGGCAGCGCGCTGGCCAGCGACGAGCGCGTACAGATCAGCCTCGACGGCGGCAATACCTGGATTGACACTGCCGTCACTAACCAGCGCTGGAGCTATACGGATACCCGCGATCTGGCGGACGGGGATTACACCTGGCAGGTGCGGATCATCGACCAGGCGGGCAACGTCGGCTCAACCTCGTCGCAGGTGGTAACGGTTGATACCACGCCGCCTGAAACGGTGGGAACGGTGGTCAGCTATACCGACGGGGAAGGTGAACGTACGGGCACGTACGGCGCATCAGTCGCGACAGACGATACCTCACCGCTGATCAACGGTACGCTTAACCGTGCTCCGGAAGACGGCGAAATCGTGCAGCTTTACCGGGACGGGATCTTGCTGGGTCAGGTCACAATGAACGGCAGCGCAAGCTGGTCCTATCAGGACAACGGCCTGCTCGACGGGAATCACACTTACATTCTGCGCGTCACCGACAAAGCCGGTAACTACACGGAATCGGATGGCTTTGTGCTGAACGTCGATACCAGCATCCCGACCACCACGGCGGCGATTACTGCCCAGACCACCTCGGATACCACGCCGATTATTAATGGCACGGTGTCTGCGGACCTGGTGAATGGGGAGTACCTGGTGGTGATGGTGAACGGGAAAACCTATACGTCGCAGACCGGCGGCGCGGTGGTAGTCGACCCGGATCACAATACCTGGTATCTGCAGATCCCGGACAGCGATGCCCTGAGCGTGGCGAACTACGACGTAACCGCGCAGGTGAAGAGTAGCGCGGGCAACGGTAACACCACTGGTACGGCAACCGGCAGCCTGGTGATCGATACCACCTCGGTGAATACCGACTGGGCGACCACGACGGGTAACTCGAACAACTCGACCATGACGGTGGGCACCAATAGCAGCGGGCTGTGGAATATCATTGCTAACGGCCAGTCTTACTCCAGCAGCGATAGCTCGACCTATGCCGGCAATACGCTGAGCAACACCCGTGTCTATTACGTGGTGAGTCAGACCGCCGCCGACTTTGACCGTAACGGCACCCAGGATATTTTCGCAACTGAGAACACCTACGCGGGTTCTACGCAGGTGATGTGGACCTACGATGGCAGCAGTTACACCGCCAGCCAGCTGGCAATGGGGACCACTATCTGGTACGGCGGCGTAATTGCCTACGATAAAACCGGGGATGGCTATCTGGATCTGGCCTACGGAGATGCCGGTATGGACTCCCTGACCTACCTGGTTAATACCAACGGCGTTCTGTCGCCGGACGGCACCGGCGGGGAAGGTGGATTCTACGGCCAGTTCGATTCCGGACGTGAAATCTCCGGCGTCGACCTGAACAACGACGGCACCGTGGACATCGTGCAGCACACCAACCGCAGCGGGGCGTACTCGCTCACCGTGATAAACAACAACGGGAACGGTACGCTCTCCATTGGCCAGAACCTGACCAACGTGTTTGTGGCCAACGCCTCGAATACCACCACGGCGGCGTCCATGACGTGGGCGGACTTTAACGGCGATGGCTACATGGACCTGTACCTGGGCAGCAGCTACAACAGCAACGGCGGGGTGATTTACTACAACGACGGTACCGGGCAGCTATCCACCACCAGGAGCGCGGTGGAAGCCTCTAACGCCACGGCGGGCTATTTGTCGGTGGCGGTGGACTGGAACGGCGATGGGCAGATGGACATCATCAAGCTCAGCACCTACGGCGGCTCGCAGACGGCAACCTTGTTCACCAACAACGGCTACGGCTCAACCTGGACTTCAAGCCAGCTTGCGTCAGGGCTTGCTAACGTCACCGGCGTCGCCGCGGTGGACTACAACTGGGATGGTGCGCAGGATCTGCTGGTGTCTCAGCAGAATGGCAAGGTGGTGCTGGTGCAGAACAATGCGGAGATCGCTGACGGTACCGCGATGCATCTGCACATTGTCGATAGCGAAGGCATCAACGCCTACTATGGCAACACGGTCAATCTGTATAACGCTGCGGGCGTGCTGGTGGCCTCGCAGATCATCAACGCCCAGTCCGGCATTGGCTCGAATGATACCTCTGCGCAGGTAAGTTTCTACGGGCTGGATCCGAACGAAACCTACTCGGCGGAGATCGTGAAGATCACCAACGGCGTGTCGGATAACGTCACCTGGACCGGCCTGGACGCGAGCAACGGCAAAGAGGGTTATGTTCTCACCGCCGAAGCGGCCACCGGCGGCCACAGCGGAACCATTACCGGAACCGGGTATAACGACACCTTTATCGCAGAGGATGGGACCTATACCTATAACGGCTCCGGCGGCTGGAATACCCATTCCGACTACGACACCTGGAGCAATACCGGCGGCATGGACGTGGTGGATTACCGCAATGCCACCTCTGGGATAACTGTTGATTTGCGCCTCTCAACGGCTCAGGACACCGGGTTCGGTACCACACGGTTGTTGAATATTGAAGGGATTAACGGCTCCGACTATGACGACGTGATCACCGGCAACAGCGGTGATAACCAGTTCGAAGGCCGCGGCGGTAACGACACCTTCAACATCGGCAGCGGCGGTCAGGACACGCTGCTCTATAAGCTGATCAACGCGTCTGACGCGACGGGCGGCAACGGTAGCGATGTGGTGAACGGCTTTACCGTCGGTACCTGGGAAGGGACGGCAGACACGGACCGCATCGATCTGCGCGACCTGCTTTCCGACAGCGGCTATACCGGCACCGGCTCGGCGAGCTACGTGAACGGCGTGGCGACGCTGGACAGTAGCGCGGGCAACATTGCTGACTACATCCGCGTGGTGCAGAACGGCAGCAACACCGAGATCCAGGTTGACCTCGACGGGACGGGCGGCCAGTTCTCGCCAACCACCCTGGTGACGCTGAACGGTGTGCAGACGGATCTGGCGACGCTGCTGGCAAATCATCAACTGTTAATTGCGTAAAACAACGCCGCGGGGAGCGATCCTCGCGGCTTTTTGCGTTTCTTTACATTAATAGCCATAACCCTCTATTTCACAAGATTATTTTGCGGGCTCGTTTAGGTAACGTTCGATTTCTAATCATCTCGCAAAGGTATCATTTCAGTGCGAAATCATCGCCCTGAACAGGACGTAGCATTATGAAGACACATCCACAGTACGAACCCTGGTTGCAGGGCATGCTCATCATCGCTAAGCACTATCGGCTGGATTTTTCGGCGGAGCATGTTCGGGTCACGATTAACCATGAAAGCCAGTCTTCGCGCCAGCTGGTGCTGGAGGAGATGGCGCGCCAGCTTGGGCTGGGGATGCGTTGGGTAGCGGCGGAAGCCGTATCGCTCGACCCGTGGCGCTTACCGCTGCTGGCGGAGTTCACCGGCGGGCAAATCGCGGTCATCAACCGTATGGACAACGAAGGGAACATCAGCGTGCAGTTCAGCGGCGACGGCGGCCTGGAGACGACGCTGACGCGTGACGAACTCGGTTCGCGGTTAAAAGGGCTGATGGTGCTGCGTCCCCTGGAGTCCACGCCGGATGCGCGCGTGGATGATTACATCAAACCCTATGAGAAAAACTGGTTCTGGCAGTTGGCGCTGAAAGACTGGCGTCGCTACAGCGACATTATGCTGGTGGCGCTGGTCGCCAACGTGCTGGCGCTCTCCGGCATGGTCTTTTCCATGCAAGTGTATGACAGGGTGGTGCCGTCCCAGTCGGAGGCCACGCTGTGGGTGCTGTTTGGGGGCGTGATGATCGCTATCGTGTTTGAATTCATCATGCGCATGCTGCGGGTGCATATTTCGGATGTGGTAGGGAAACGCGCCGACCTGCGTATTTCCGAGCGCGTGTTTGCCCACGCCCTGAGGATTAAAAACGGCGCACGGTCGAAATCGACCGGGTCGTTTATCGCCCAGATCCGCGAGCTGGAGTCGGTGCGGGAGCTGATCACCTCCACCACCATTGCGGCCATCTCCGATCTGCCGTTCTTCCTGCTGTTCGTCTTCATTCTGTGGATGATTGGCGGCCCGCTGGTGCTGGTGGTGCTGCTGGCCGTGCCGCTGCTGCTCATTCCCGGCCTGCTGGTGCAGCGCCCGCTGGGAAAACTCTCCAGCGAAGGGATGCGTGAATCGGCGATTCGTAACGCCACGCTGGTGGAAGCGGTGCAGGGGCTTGAGGACATCAAGCTGATGCGCGCCGAGCAGCGGTTCCAGAACCAGTGGAATAACACCAATGACGTTGCCGCCAGCGTCGGCATGAAACAGCGCTGGCTGACGGGGCTGCTGCTGACCTGGACCCAGGAGGTGCAATCTATCGTCTACGCCGTGGTGCTGCTGGTGGGCTGTTACCTGGTCATCAGCGGCGACATGACCACCGGTGCGCTGGTGGGCACCTCGATTCTGGCGTCCCGCACCATTGCGCCGCTGTCGCAGATTTCCGGCGTGCTCTCCCGCTGGCAGTCAGCAAAGGTGGCCCGCAAGGGACTGGATGACCTGATGCAGCGTCCGATTGACGATCCCCAGCACGGCAAAAAAGTGCATAAAGCCCACCTGCGCGGTGATTATCAGCTGGACGACGTCGGGTTTTATTACGACGAAGAAGAGAAGCTCACCGTGCTGAACGTCAGCAAACTGCGCATTCGCGCCGGGGAGCGCGTGGCGGTGCTCGGGCGGAATGGTTCGGGGAAAAGCACCTTGCTGCACCTGCTGGCGGGAATGCAGGAGCCACAGCAGGGCAGCATTTTGCTGGACGATATTGCTCTCAATCATCTTGACCCGGCTGACGTACGCCGCGATATGCAGCTGCTCAGTCAGCAGGCGAGGCTGTTCTTCGGCTCCGTACGCGACAACATCCTGATGGGTAATCCGCTGGCGACAGACGAGGAAATCCATCAGGCGCCGGTCAATAGCGGCGCGCTGGAGTTTGTGCGCAAGCAGAAAATGGGGCTGAACACCATCATCAACGAGGGCGGAATGGGGCTTTCCGGCGGGCAACGTCAGGCGCTGTTGCTGGCCCGCGCGCTGATCACCTCGCCGAATATTCTGCTGCTGGATGAACCCACCGCCTGGCTGGATGAGGTCAGCGAGAAGCAGTTTATCCAGCATCTCCACCAGTGGCTCGGTAAGCGCCGGACGCTGGTGGTGGCGACGCATCGTCTGCCGATTCTGGACCTGGTTGACCGCATCATCGTGCTGGAAAACGGCAAAGTGGTGATGGATGGCCCTCGTGATGCCATCTTACGCCAGCACGGAATGGCCCCGCAGCAGGCGGCGCAGCGCACGGTTAAACTGAAAACGGAGGGCGTGGCATGAATGATTTCTCCCGCTTTAATAGCCGACTGAAGGAGCCCCGCCTGCCGCGATCGTCGCTGGTGGCATGGTCGCTGTTTGCCCTGCTGGTGATGTTTATTACCTGGGCCAGCCTGTTCCAGCTGGATGAGGTCACTACGGGCAGTGGCAAGGTGATCCCGTCCTCCCACGAGCAGGTGATCCAGTCCCTGGAAGGGGGGATTATCCACAGTCTGATGGTGCGCGAAGGCGATATCGTCGAGCGTGGTCAACAGCTTGCCCAACTGGACCGGACGAAAACCGAGTCCAGCGTGCTTGAGAGCGAGTCTCGATTAAATGCTGCGATGGCGACAGCCGCGCGTCTGAATGCTGAAGTGAACGACACCGGGCTGACATTCCCGGCAGAGCTGGATGACGACGTTGAGCTGGTTAAACAGGAAACGGCGCTTTACCAGTCTCGTCGCGAAAGCCTTGAAAAAGGGCTGGCGGGTTTACGCCAGGGAGCGGATCTCGTGCAGCGTGAACTGGCATTAACGCGCCCGCTGGTGACGCAGGGGGCGGCCAGTAAGGTCGAAGTCTTACGCCTTGAACGCCAAAAAAATGAGCTGGAGAGCAAAATCACCGAGATGAAAAACCAGTACTACGTTCGTGCCCGCGAAGAACTGGCGAAAGCGAACGCGGAAATCGAAGCGCAGCGTTCGGTGATGAAAGGGCGCGAAGACTCACTCACCCGCTTAACGTTTAATGCGCCGGTGCGTGGCATCGTGAAAGACATTGACGTGACGACGGTTGGCGGGGTGATCCCGCCGAACGGCAAACTGATGAGCCTGGTACCGCTTGATGACCAGATGGTGATAGAAGCAAAAATCTCGCCGCGCGATGTCGCGTTTATCCATCCCGGGCAAAAAGCGCTGGTGAAAATCACCGCTTATGACTACTCCATTTACGGCGGGCTGGAGGGGGAGGTGACGATGATTTCACCGGATACCCTTCAGGACGAGGTGAAACGGGATGTTTATTATTATCGCGTTTATATCCGTACAGACAGTAACCATCTGACTAACCGGCAGGGCAAGGAATTCCCGGTGTTTCCGGGCATGATAGCTACGGTTGATATCAAAACCGGCAGTAAATCCGTCATTGATTATCTGCTGAAACCGTTAAATAAGGCAAAAGAGGCGCTGCGCGAGCGATAAAAAAGGCGTTCAGCAAGCCGAACGCCCGTCAGATCAGAGTGTAGACGTCATGTTGACAGCATGGCGTCGTTCTTTTGGCACCACATTGGGCTTTGTTGAATAAATCGAACTTTTGCTGAGTTGAAGGATCAGATCACGCATCT
>OKJO01000025.1_pt1 | contig 64089 bp, 74 predicted proteins | sample 1611741 | NCBI WGS metagenome assembly OKJO01 (sample SAMN04436766, study PRJEB24849) | human gut metagenome | biome: human gut; feature: NICU; material: stool | host: Homo sapiens | place: USA: Saint Louis, MO | collected 2011-05-02 | reverse complement strand
TGAATATTAATGCCCCATCCGGACGACCAAGCCCAAACATGCCGGGCTGCATGACATTGTCGCTCATTGTTCCTGTGTTTTTTGTTGCAGATGTTCCCAAACCGAGGTTTGTGCGAGCGTCAGCAGCATTCTTTGCACCTGTACCGCCCTGGCTGATACTGAGCGCGGTAGTCAGGCCGCTTAGGCTGGTTATATCGCTGTTAGCCCCTTTCTTCGCCAGTGATTTCTGGCCCGGTACGGTAACGGCCACACCGTTAATCGTGATAGTGACGTCTGTAGTACCGTTCATCACATCAGCGAAACCGCTCATGTAACGCTGGTACATCGTGAAGGTTTCAGCGATATCCTGCGCCAGACCGTCAACGCTCAGGCTGTCGCTCAGCAAAATGGAATATTTGGTTCCAGCAGGGATAGCAGGGTTAGCAGCTGGCGTAACGGTGAGAGAGGTTGCGCTTCCAATCGCGGTAATCTGGAAAACCTGCGCTGGGCTGGTCAGCGCGATAACAGTGCAGCCGTTACGAATAAGTGAGCCCGCAGCAGTAAAGTTTGTGCCGGTACCTGTAAGGGTGTTTCCGCTGATGGCGATAGTGCCGGTGGTATAAATCATGTTTTCTCCAGGCAATAAAAACCCCCGCCGGAGCGAGGGTGCATTTAAAGGGTGATCTTTTTCAGACGTACATATCGGGAAGAACGGGAAGATTGAGGGGCGTTACCGTGTCATTACCAAAAATGGCATATTGTTCGCGCCCGAGATACTTGCCCCCCTGAACTGAAGCGTAACCATTCTGAATTTTTATACCGAACATTCGATACACATATACCCCGTTAACCTCATGGGTCATTAACCCAAACCTGCCCAGCGGAACATACCCGCTGCCTATGTTCACAGCGCTTTTAGAAGGCGACCAGAGTTGATTGAGGTATACGAAAGGTCGTTTTGTGGTTGAAAAGGTACAGGCCCCTGCAGCATTGAAAATATTAAGGCCGGTGCCAGGCTGCGGCGCTATGCCACTGGCGAAGATAGCGATGTCTATCGTGCCGGTTGCAGGAGCGTCATCATTTGTTGTCGGAGGGCTGAAAAACCTGACTGTGTTACCGTCGAAGTCAATTGTATTACCGCTGTTACAGCGCCCGAAAACGACATACTTCGACTTGTCGTATCCTGCTATCGTGGGAACCGCCCACCCCCCGGTCGGAACATTAACGGTACCCTTCCAGATACACTGCCCTGACTGCGTGGCATTGGTTATCGAGGTGAAGTCAGTACTGTCGCTGATAAGCAGGCCCACCCCGCTTCGCTGACCTGTCGGAAATATCTGCCAGAGGCTTCCGGGAAACGTGTACGTGCTTTCTCGTTCGCTGATACTGTTGTCTTTCATCGTTGAGTTCTGCGTGACTCGCGCTCCCGATATGGTAACCGAGTTCATTTTATGAAGCAGCCCTGAATCAAGATAAGCCGTCGCGTGGGGGATAAACAACACCTGCGAACCGGATACATAACCGGAAATATCCGCGTACTTGGCTTTCTGATATCCACTGTCAAAACTTGCTCCAAATGACGGGCATCTCAGCCCCGCCGTTATCTCCATAGGTTTCCCGCCGTCGTTCAGCTCTATCAATAACCCTGTCGGCATATTATCACCATGTCCCAAGTACGATCCGGCCACCACCCGGAATATTGATGGTGACGCCGTTGCCATTAATGACTGTGGTATTACCGGACCCGTTAAATGAAAAATTACCGTTGGTTGCATAAATGGAGCCACGAACGGTCACATTATTGAACGTCGCGTAGCCAGACTTGTTGATGTGCCAGCCAACATTTCCGGTGCCGTCCCATGTTGAAGACTGAATGTAGTTTCCTATTTTGGTATTGCTGATGGTACCGTCCTTGATGAACGTATCCCGGATGAAGGTCTGTCCGTTCTGGATCACAAATGGCAGCGTAACTGTACCGCCAGCCTGAGTCATCACAGCGAAGCGGTCTGCCAGGAAGAGCACCTGCGACTGCATTCCAGATGGCGTATTCTGAACACCAACCCCCATCCCTGCTGCATACTGATTACCATTAGAATCAACAGCGACCTTGATGCTGTACATCGCATTCAGGTCGCCGTTGACGTTCGCAATGGCCTGCGCGTTGGTGGTGATCGCTGAAGTGTGCCCGTTGATGGTCGCCGTAATGCCGTTTATCTGCGTGGCCGTGGCCTGCTGATAATTGGAAAACGTCTGGTTCAGGCTGTTGATTGCTGCCTTGTTGCCGTTCACGTCAGTCTGCAAACTCAGCAGCGAACGCGCTGTTGCCTCCCTGTCGCTTGCCATAACATTATCAATACGATCGATGCTGGCCTTACTGTCACCGTACTGCGCGCTGAGTCTCACCTGCTGATCAACCTGCGCCAGCGTACTCGTTATTAGCGCGATAGCATTGTTCTGAATACCGCCGCTGGCCTTATCAGTTTGTGCCCCCAGCTCTTCCAGGCGTGATGCCATTGAGGAATCGAGGTCCGTGACAACCTGGCTAAGGTCAGTGATTGATGCAGTATTCTGAGCACCTACAGCAGCTGCTGAATCAGCTTTGTCAGATGCGGCCTGAGTGGCAGCCGTCAATTGACTTACCGCAGAAGCGCGAGCTTCAGTTTCCGTTGCTAACGCCTGGCGAACTTCAGTAATACCCGCTTCATTCTGTGCAGTTTGTGCCTCAAGACGGGTAACATCCGTGACGCGTGCTTCCGTCTCAGTGGCGATCACCTCCCGGAGCTGTTCGAATGTCGCAGAGTTAGCCCCCTGCTGCGCAGTCTGGCGCACAACAACATCAGCAATAGCCAGGGCGTTCCCAATGATTGCTTCTGCTGTCTGCTTATTCGAACCTACGGCGGCAGCCAGACCATCGGCGTTCTCCTTAATCGCGTCAGAAAGTTCGGCCAGTTTCTCGCTGCTGGCTACAGCACTCTCAATCAGATCCTTAAATACCTCAGAATCTTTAATCTCCTCCAGGATCACATCGGTGATGTCGGATACATCGATGCTGGCCTGCCCGCGCACCCAGTCGGTCCATCCGCTCTGATTCCCGATCCTGTCGACAAGCCGCGCCTGGTACCAGAATTCCTGCCCCGCCTTCAGCCCCATCTGCTGATAAAGTTTCTGCGGATACGGTACAGATGCTAAAAGCATCGGATTCGAACCGTCAGCGGCAATGCTGTATTGCAGTTCAGTGCTCAGGGTGTCGCCGGTATTAGCCGGGAACCCCCAGGTGACGTTGATTCCGAATACGACGTCTTCGGAGGCCTTAAGCCCGACAGGTTTGGGTACATCACCCGCGCGTCCCTTCAGGTGTGTAAGCGTGGAAGTTGCCCAGAGACTCGATGCACCGCCAGAGTTGATCGCACGCACGCGGACCAGGTAATCCCCCTCGAAGATGCCAGGCACTTCGATATTGCGAAGACCGGTCTCCGGTACGTTAACCCACTCATTGTCGCCGCGCTTCCACTGCACCCGATAGGCTATGACATCCGCCTGTGGTTTGCCGTTCTTGTCGACCGGCGCATCCCAGGATGCCGTCAGGGTAGCCACTCGCTGCCCCTGGCGCACTGCGTCATAGCTCGCTACCACGATATTGGTCGGCTGGTTGACGAGGCCGGTTGGTATCAGACTAATTGGCGGCGTGTCCAGGCGGGCATTGTTATCGACCGCATCATATTTTGATGCGTTATATTCGGCCCCGGTGATTGTGAAGGTGTTTTCTTCATCATCAAATCTCAGGTTCGTAACGCGGAAGTATTGCAGGCGCAACTGCCCGGCATCGATGACGAATACAGCGTTGGGTAACGGCTCTGCCGTGAAAGGCGTGGCGACCACCAGCTGCGTGCCGTTTAGGGCCTGGATCACCCTGCTTTCAACGGTACCGCCCCGTGTGCGGATCATCAGTGTGTCACCCGCAACGGCACTGGTTCCCCGATCGGTTGTCACAGCCTTCAACCCGGCGTTATATCCGGTTATACGCCCGCCATAAACACGCCCTGAAAGGCGTTCGTCAGCAAATGCAAACACGGTACCCGGCACGTAGACATAGCCATCAAGCCCGGTCTGTAGCGTGATAATCCGGTCAAGTGAGTTGGAGTACACAGCCCACCCGCCACGGCGCTGTGCTTCGCTCTCGCGCGTACAGCCGATTGCGGTGATCTGCGTCTGCTTAAACTTGAACTGCTTAACCAGGTCCGGGAACATCACCGCTGTTGTGCGGTCCTGATAGTGATTGTCAGGGTCGCTGAAGTTAATCAGCGCGCTGGAGTAGCGGGTCTTTTCACTGCCGCTCGAGTAAACCGGTTTGCCCACCACCGAAGCGCGGGTAAGGATTTGCAGCTTCGACGTATCTGCCGGCATGTCCGAGACAACATTGAACATATTGTTGCCCCAGAACGTCATGCCATTGAACCCTGCGGCGATATCCTTGATCACCTGCCAGGCGTCGGCCTGCGCCTGAATGTACACGTCAAACATGAAGCGCGGCTCGGTACCGCTTCCGCCTTTCCCGTCGGGTACCTTCTGGTCGCAGCGCTGGGCGATGCGATAGAGCTCCCACTTATCGAGCATTTCTGGCATCACGCGGCGGCCAAGGCCGAAACGCGGCTCTGTCAGAACATCGAACCAAATCCAGGCCGGGTTATTCGTCCAGCCCCACTTAAACGTCCCGTCCCATGTGCCGCTGTAGGTTCGGGCTATCGGATCGTAATTCGAAGGGATGCGGATAATGCGCCCCTTAGGTTTACAGGAAACCTTCGGGATATTATTGAACGATTTGGCGTTGAACGACACATACAGCAACGCCGTGTGGGGATAACGCAGGCGCGCATCAATAACCTCAGTGATCGCCTGTACCTGCGTTTTGTTCTGCAACATCTGACTGGTGCTGTCATCAGTGTCACGCACCACGCGAATCTGCCAGCCAGTGCTGGCTTTGGGAAGATTAATACGGTGGGTTAGTTCATAGAGCGAACTGAGTTTCTCTGTGACGGTTCTTGTCATGACCGTAGAGAACGCACCACCATCTACAGCAAGATCGATATGGTACTTTACGGTAGTGCCGACAATATCCCCGTCGTTTTCCTGCTGCTGCAAACCCGGAATACCAATGCGAACGAGCACAGCGTCAATCTGGGTGTTGCTCAGCGCGCGCGTCCAGGGCGTGGCTTTTGTCAGCGATACGCCGACTGTAGTTTCGTTCTCCACTGCGGGGAAACCCGGAATCGGCGTCTGGGTCTGTGTGCCTGGCCGAAATTCCCAGGAAACGTTTTCAAAGTTCATCGTTCCGTCTGAGTTTCCCAGCGGCGTACCGTCCAGGAAAATGCTGGTCGCATCCAGACCACCAGCAAACTCACCCTCCCCGAGCGCCAGCAGCATGCGGCAGCGCGCCATTGACTGCGCCGAATCAGGTTGTTCTACAGGTGTGTGCTGCTTCTGGCTGCCACCCTTTGCACCAGTGATCGCTTCCATATTACATCCATAAAAAAAGCACCCGACTGGGTGCTTGATATTCAGAAAGGAGTTATCAGATGTCTTCGGCGACTATGCCAGCGCTGATGATAGCGCCGCCGATCTCGCGCTCACCATAAAGAAGCGCGACCGGGTTTCCCATCGCAAGGGTATTAACTGAGCCACCAAAGGCATAAGAGGGTTTATTGTCAGGGTCGTCTCGCCCCTGCAACCCTTTGGGCTGGGGCGAAAGCATCTGGTAAATACCGCCGGCCATCATACCGATGCCAGCGGATATCATCGCCCCACCAACTGGCCCAGCCCAACCAGCAGAGAGACCAGATACTACAATGCCCGCAACCACCATCACGGCACCAAGGATGGTTTGAAAAATGCCGGCTTTTTTGGCCCCCTCCATCACTGGCGCTATGCGAATATCGCTATTGCCTGCCAGCTCCTGGAAGTCCTGCACGCCTATGTTGCGCTTACCGCGAAACACCGCGAAGATCATGCCATTTTTTTTGGCATTCATCAGATAGTCTTCCAGCCCGTCGAAATTGATACATAGGGCTTTTACCGCTTCGGCAGATGTCTGCACTGCCAGTTTATGCACACGCCCGAAGCGGGCGCCCAGTGCGCCATACAGACGAATGGTGGTTAAACGCGCCATGGCTTTATCTCCTGCGGCAGGTCTTTGTGACGAACGCAGATCATCGTGCGGTCTTTGAAATAGCCTCGGGCATACGGGGTAATGCAGGAAGGCTGGCCGTAAAGGTGGTGGAGCAGTTCACCTTCTTCAGTGATGATGCCCGCATGGTTCCACTTATCGGAATCAACCTGCATGATGACCATACAGCCTGGTAGCGGATCGCACTCGACGAATCCTTCCCGCTCCCAGTTTTCGAAATAGAGATTGTCCGGGTACTGGGTTTCCCACCACGGGTAATCGACGCGAAAATCGTTCAGCGTGACGCCCTGAATGGCGTGCCAGTCCATAATTAGCCCCCAGCAGTCATTCGAGCCCAGGATAAACGGACGCCCAATAAGCGGCACCGCCTCCGGCATTATCTCGGCGTATTCATCGCTGTCAGGTGAGTAAATACCCCAGATCACGCCGGAGTTGTTGCACTGCTGGCGGTCCAGTTCGGACGGAATAGGCCGGGCACCGTCGCCCGGGTGGGAGTGGATGACGCGAATAATCGTCCCGATATCTTCGGCGTTAGCCCAGTGCTCGCCATCGATGCGAAAATGTTCTGTCGGATTTTCGTGCGTATTCGGCACGGGAATGTAGCGCTGGCGACGGCCAGACTGAATAACGAAGCCACAGCACTCACGCGGGGATTCCTCCAGTGCATGCGCCCGGATAGCTGCCATTATGGTTTTATTCATGGGTTAGTCCGGTTATCGGGAAAAAAGCACGGTGGCTGGATAGCCCCCAAAATCAAGGGTCGCGGTATTAGGCTCTGCCAGCCCGGAACCAAACCGCTTACGGCAGTCACTCAGGCAGCCGCCGCACACATCCAGCGCCGGGTCAGCGACAGGATTACCCTTCGCATCAAAATACGCCGTGCCGTTGTAGGTGCAGCCGTCGCCGCTACGGTATTGCCCGCGCAGCGCCCACTCGCAGAGAGAGGTGATTTGCCGTGTAGGAATGACCAGATTTTGCAAATCGGCCGGGCTGCTGAGTGACCAGGTAAATACCTCGTCATCTTCGTAGGTTTTGGTGTCAAGCCAGAAGGTCTGAAGTGTGAACATTGACGAATCGGCTGTAGGATTTACACCGCCAGGAAAATTCACGGCATCGAGATAAACCGCGTAAGTGTCGATAATGCTCACTTTAGCGTTAACCATATCCTTAAATTGGAGGCACAGCGCCGTGATATGACCGTCGAGGTTGGAAACGCTAAGAGACGGCTCCGCCGCCTGGTCTGTTGATAGCTCCAGGCCTGAAACCTGAAACGGCCAAAAATCGTAGGTATTGCCACCGAAGAAGATAGGCTTGGGTCCGAGCTTTTGTTCATCTCCATTGGCAGCATCAATTTCTTCCGGCGTATGGGGGAAAGGCGCGTAGTGGAAACGGTGGATACCACCACTGAACTCTGAGGCGTCAACTTCAACCAGGCGGACTCTGCCACCTGGTGCCAGCATCGCCGCCTGATCGACTAATGCCATTATGCATACACCCCATAAGCCCGTTTGATAGTGAATGTCAGCTCAGCGAATTTGCTGCTGATCTGATTTTTCCGCACAGAATCTGCGACTACACGGTAAAGCCCCTTCTCTTCTCCCGGCGGCGTGATGATGAAGGCCTTCACGGTATGAGCCAGGAGGAAATCACGGACTGCATCAACCTCAGCCTCTGCTCCTGTATGCTTCATAGGGACCTGAATAGCCGTGGAGTTAATGCCATTATCAGCAACCTGCTCATAGCCATCACCGAACTGCGCAGCGCGCACCGTTTGACTATATTCAATCGCGCCAGCACCGAGCTGCGAGCGCCAGTTGTATGTTTCAACTGCCATATTTGCTCCATAAAAAAGCCCCGCATGTGCGAGGCTTAATACTGGTTGAAAGCATGGGGGGAAAGTTTTCAGACCATTTTGATTTAACTTCCATTCATTTCTACAAGCCGGTAATTAGTCTTCCCATCCTTGTCTTCAATACATTCAGCCCTGAATTTCTGCTCAAGACCAAATTTATTTTTGGCGCTAAACTCCTGCGTGGCGTAAAACTTACCGTCATCACCGAGCCATCTGTTCGAGCCAAACACCGACATATCCAAGGTGCTTTTGTTAATGACTGACATCCTTACGTAAGCTTCACAGGCATCGCGAAGCTCATCCAGTTTTTTATCCGTAAGTTCCTTGGCTTCTTTTTGCTTCTTTTCTTGTTCTGAAGGTTTGTTAACCAGCGCTGCAACAATAATCACTACAATCAGAAGCAGTAATAGTCCAATGGTTCTTAAGATCTTCTTAAAGATTTTTTTTAACACAATCATCCCCTGATTCTTATGGTTTTCATCATATTAACCAGGGGGTGACGTAAACACTACCCGCCTTTACTGAAGTTGTAGATCATGCCACCAGGCTTAAGGTGCTTCTGGATAACCTTGGTGGCTGCATTCTGCATTTCCTCTGCAAGTGCACGCCCCATAGCATCTCCAGAACTGGATGTTTGGGTTGTTATCGAACCACCAGCATCAACGTTAACGGTGGTATTAATAACCGGAGCCATCCCACCACCGCCCTGGGCGCGCACGCCCAACCGCCCGGCGGAATCCCGAGTAAGTGGCATGATGGCTTCAGCTCCGGCCTCTGCGAATACACCGCCCTTCGCAAACTTGGACGCCCCCTGGAAAGTAAAATACTGGGGAGAGTCGTATACCCCATTGACGTACTTACTGAGCCCGGGTGAGTCATAGACACCGCCTTTAGCATTAAAGGTTAGCCCAGCAGCAGCGTTAGCATATGATCCGCCAGGAGTGCTGCCGCCGCTACTGCCACCGCTTATCCAGCCCATCGCAGCCTGTACTGTATAGGCCACTATAAGTTGGTTGGTTATCTCGAGGATCATCTTGAGCATAGATTTGCCGAACTCTTTAACTGACGCGGTGCCAGTTGTCATAAGCTCAGTCAGCATGTTGCTCAGGCCGGTCAGCGTGGAACTGGCAACGTTTTTAACGGCGTCGTAAGTGTTGGTTGCAGCATCGAGATATTCGTTCCAGCCACTCACCGCACCCGCTTTCCAGTCGCCCCGCAATTTGTCCTCTTCGGCGTAATATTTCCTGAGAGCCGCCAGTTCTTTTTCATACCCGGCATCCTCAAGTTTACCCCCACCATTGAGCCAGCCCTGGCGGAGCTGCGCCTCTTCCATCATGCGCTGAGTTTGGCGGCTACTGAGGCCTGCACTAGCGCGCAAAGCATCGGTCTTTTCCGACATCTGCGTGACGTATTTATTCGCCTGCTGCGCTAGGCCGTTAATCTTCTGCTGCGCCTCTACTTCCTTATTCTTCTGATCAACCACCTTGGCGGCGTTCAGAATGGCCTCACGGCTCGACAGTAAAGATTTCTCCTGAGCAGTCAGCGCTCGGGTTTTGGCAGCCTCATCCAATTCAGCAAATCGAGATTGCTGTTTACTGAACTCGGTATTTTTAGCGTGGGTTTCGCCGGTTTGTCGGAGGGTCTCGAGCGTTTCAGTTAACGTTCTGGCCTGGGCGCGGTAGTTCTCCAGGGTGCGATCGCCAGCTTCCAGAGTGGCTTTCGCCTCTTTGGTCTTTTTGGCTGAGTCCTGAGCAAGCTTCGAGACTGCATCTCTCGATTCGCGACTTGTTCCCCCTTCACCTGCCACTGTTGAGCCGCGAGCCTCACGTTCATATTTAGCCTGCGCGTTAGGATCGGTTACTCGCTTCCAAAGCTCGTTATAGCGTTTTTTATTCGCCTCAATTTCTTTGTCCGCTTCATCCCCGGCCTTCTTCATGGCCTCTACATCCATGCCAAGAAAATTAGCCAGCGCCCCGCCACCAGGGATTTTTTCAGCCCAGCCAGCAATAGTGCCGGTGAATTTCGCGTCCAGTGAAGTAATGTTGAGGAACAGGTCTTTAATCGAAGCCTTAACAAGTTCGAAGATATCGATGATCTGGTTTCCCCATGCGCGCACGGTAACCCCGATTTGACCGAAAATGTCGGAGGAGAAAGCCTTAATCCCGTTCCACGCCTGCCCGATATTATCGGTGGCCTCTACAATTTTATTACTTCGATCCTCCATGGTGTCGGCAAAAAGCGTTATAGCTTCGTTTGCCGCTGCTGTTTTCCCCTTCGTTTTCTCCAGGGTAATGATGTGCTTCATCATGGCTTCATCAACAAAGCCATATTGCTGGTTCAAGCTTGCGAGCGCTTTAATAGGGTCGCTTGCCAGGCGTGAAAAATCCGCCAGCGCAGCCTTTGTATCCAGCCCAGCATCGCCCATAGCCAGAATTGATTTGGCGATTTTCGACATCTGGTCGGCGGTATACTTCCCGGTGTCATTTAGTTGGACCAGGGTATCAACGGACTCAGCCAGGGAAGCACCTGCGTTATCAGCAACAGCTTTTGCCGCATCATTCAGTTGCTGCATGGAGGAAAAACCAGCCCCGCCCATCAAAATGAGCGATCTGGCAACGTTGTCGAACTGTTGGGATGAACTGTATGCAGCCCCCGCCAGAAGAGCCAGTAAACCCACCGTGCCCGCAATCGCAAGATTAAAGGTATTTAGCAGCCCGCCGGCCCGCCCCAGTTTCTCCGCTGCCTCACTGGTATTGTTAAGTCCTTCAGCAGCGTCACTAATCCCCGCTGCCGACTCGGATGTTTCTCTGCTCTCCTCGTTAAACCCAAACAATGCGTCCCGCAAAGCCTGGAGCATTGGACTTAACCCCCCGAAGGAATCTTTTATTTGCCCACCTTGCTGGAGCAGGATAAGGAATGGAGACTGCCCTCCCGCCAGTTGCGTAGCGATATCGGTAAACTGCGCCGGAAGCGTGCGCAGCGCTGCGCTGTACTGGCCAACGGAGATTCCAGCGCGCCGGGCAGCAGCTTCCTGCCGGGATAGCGCCTCTGGCAGTACGTCGGCGACACCAGAGAGGCGCTCACGCGTCTGGTTAAGGATTGTGTTGAAGTGCTCGAACTGCGCGCCGTTAATGCGCCCTGCTTCGAAATGGGCCACCAGCTGCGCGTGCTGCTCATCCAGCGAGTTGAAAGCACGAATCGTCGGGTCGATGGAGCCCAACAGGTTCTTTAACGCTGCGGACTGCTTCTCGGCGGCTTGCGTGGCGGCCAGTTCTGCCTGGGCCCGCGCCGCTGCCTCGCCGGTATCGGTCAGCTTGAGACGGGTGTCGTCCAGGATTTTGTTGTAAGCCTGAAAGGTATCGGTATCCAGGAAACCTTTGGCCTGGAATTTCCGCAGCGATTCTTGCTGCTCATCCAGGCGGTTTAAGGCCTTGGTAACCGGGTCGATATTCTCCAGCAGCCCTTTGAGCGCGTTCTGCTGCTCCTTGAGCCCTTCACTTCCTTGCTTCGCAGATTCAGCGCCAGCGCGAAACACGCTATTCAGATCATCTGCTTTATCTACAGCACCGGCCGCCGCCTGGCCGAGTTTATCCAGTTCGTTGCTGGCTGTTTTCAGGTCAGAAACATCGGCCCGCAAAGTAATCGAGGCGATCTGGTCTGTCATTATTTCGTCTCCTTATGCATTACCTTGAGAGCCTCGCTTTCCATAATTTGAAGGTCAGCCATGCAGGCCGCCGCATCCTCAACCCCGTGTAACTTGAACATCCAGGGGAGAACGTTGTAATCAAGGCCGGTCGCCCCGCTCGCGCCGACGCGCCACTGGGTTGCCAGGGCAGAGAAGATGGTGAAAGACTTCCACACAGAGGGCAGGATCCACACCTCTTCCTCCACATCCTCAGGCGTTAAACCAAAAGCGCTCAGTTCCGCGAGCGTCGGACCCGGCGTATACAACGCTGCGGCGACCTGCCTCAGTTTTTTTCGCGGATACCCATCAGCTCTTTGGTGTAGGCCAGACCGATGCTGTCGAACGCGCGCGGGTAGTTCTGAAGAAGGACAATAACGTTGTCGCGGGTGAACTCGTCAGGTAGTGCCCACCCCTCGACAATTTCCATGAGGTAGTCGGCCTGCGGCTCGATAGCAGCCTTTTTACCTTCAGCGGCCTTTTTCAGCTTTTCGTCCATAGAGCGCAGCTCTTCCAGTGTCTTATGGCGGAAGGTGAACGTCAGCTTGCCGTCTTCGGCTCCAGCACGCGGAATGCTCGCGGTCACAGAAAAAGTTGGGTTGGGGTTCAGAGAAAATTTGGTCATTTCGGTTCCTTAGAAAATGAAAAACCCGCCGGAGCGGGTCGAGTATTCGAGTGCGTGATGGGAGGTTAACGGTTGTAAAGCAGGCCACCGGGCTTCAGCGCGTTTTTAATAGCATTGGTGACCGCTTCGTTCATCGCCTGTTGCAGGCCAGCTACTGACGCTGTTTGCGCATCAATATTTGCCTGAAGGGATGCGAACAAATCGCTTTCACGCACGGCATCAATGACGGCCTGCTTCATTTCATCGCCAAGCCTAATCTTCGTCTTCGCGCTTGTTGCGACGGCGTTCTCGATGATGGATGAAGCGGCTTCATGCACCGTATAGCGATCAGCCATAAACTCAACGTTGCTCTGGTCGCCTTCAACACTAAGGCCCATACCAGCTTCGTGCGGTTTACCTTTGTAGGCGACGTTCATTTTAACGCTATAGCTCTTAGACAATACGGCATCGTCGATCTTCGCATCGGTAACGAACACCTGGCCGTTATTAATAATCAGCACCCCGTTCTTTTCGAAAGACCAGCCATCTTTCAGGACTTTGAATGCATCGCTGTTGCGGATTTCATGGTCCAGCGCCTCTACAATTTCTCCGGCATCGACAGAAGAAACACCTTCGATCCAGTCACCGGCTCGCCAATCTCGTGCTGAGCCATCCTCTGCAATTGGACGCAGGCGCACCTGCACTCGCTCACCAGTTTTGAGCCCGGAAATAAGGTATCCGATAGTTGGCCAGTAGAGGCGTTCTTTCACAAGTCGGCCATCTTCATGAAGGCATTGCAGTTCTAGCACCGCGCAGCCACCTGGCCATTTCCATTCGACGTCCACACCAAAAGGTTTGGGAGTGGTTTTTACGTAAGGGACGACTGAAGGTTCTGACATTTTAATTTTCCTTTTAGACGTGAGCCTGTCGCACGGAAAAGCCGCCGAAAGTTAACGGTTTGCCCAGGCTCACAGCTGAAAGACTTTCTTTGATATGCGCGTGCGATGCGCATAAAAAAGCCCGGCGTACCGGGCCAGATTGGTTAGTTGACCGTGACAGTACACGCAGCCGAGGTGATGGTTTTGCCCGCGGCGTCGGTGACTTCACAGGTGTAAACGCCAGCATCACCGGATGCGACAGATGAAATGTTGAACGTCGATGCGGTTTTGCCCGGAATAGCGGTGCTGCCTTTCTTCCAAACGTAGGTGTAAGGTGCTGAGCCGCCCTTCATTACCACCGCCAGATCCAGCGCTGTGCCTGTGGCAACCGATTTGGTGGCCGGCAGGTCGGTCAGGAACGCCAGCGGCGTAACGGATGAATCGGCGATCGGGTAAATCTGCATGTCCGATTCGAAGTTCATGCGCGCCTCGTTACTTTCCACGGCGTTGATTTCCGTGCGCGGTACGCGCTGGAACGATACTTTGGCTGAGTAGAAACGATCAGCTTTGCCGCGTGGGTTATGGAACCAGACCGCCGTTGTGTCGCTGGAGTCATCCAGGTCAATGAGGCGTTTGTAGATCGCCAGTTGAGGGTCGTGTGCAAAGGTATAAACCTGAACCACCGCGTTTTTAAACGTTGGGATGGTTCGCGCTTTGTCATCTTCCAGGAACTGCACGCTGATGGTCTGCTGGTCACCACCTTCAGTTGATAGTGTCATCACCTGAGGCATGGTGATCCATGAGTCGATTTTGCGCAGCGTGCCCGCGCCAGTGCCTGCCGGGAATTTGGTGGTGTCGGTAGTATCGAATGCTTCCAGCACGATTTTATTACTGGTCACCGATTTTACGCGCAGCACCATGTTATCGAGCTTTAACCAACCGGAACTCACCTGAACTACGTCACCGGCCAGAATGCCGGAGGCCGATGCAACGGTCAGTTCGCATTCCGTCGCGTTAGAGGCTGCGGTAAAGGTGATTGGGGCTTGATAGGCCTTGGCCACGTTCACACGCGAGCCGTTAGGGATTGCGAATGCCATAGCACTCTCCTGAATTTAGGTAATAAAAAACCCGCCGGGCGGCGGGTCAGTAATCAGCGCGATACTGCATGCTGACGGGGGTGGTGTAGGTGATCGAACCTGTACTGCCGTTGGATGCTGATGTGGGGCGATCCTGTATAGGTTGGCGCACCTGCGGCGGTCCATTGATATAAACAGTAAGGTCACCATCCACCAGCGGAATCCCTTCGGGAAAAGCATCTGCGACAGACTTTGCCAGCCCCCTTGCCAGCGTCACCCCGCCGCCTGCCGGCGCGATGATGTTGAGCTGGAGAATGCCCTGATATGTACGCAACTGACCTTCCAGATCCTGCCCCACGGTTTGCGCCGGAAGAACGTAAACACGCCCGTACGGCGCATTATCCGGTGGAGTAAACGCGATGTTCGGCCAGGCCACCGGCAGCCCGAGCGAGGAGCAGATAACCGCGACGCGACCTTCCAGCAGGCCAGCGATACGCATTGACTGATCACCGGCCATTGCGCACCTCGCTCATTGCCTCACGGAACAGCTGCGCCGCGTCGATAGCTGTAATGCCCACCATCCCGCCCGGCGCCTGGGTGGAATGACCGTTTTCCAGCGCTGCCGCATATGGCAGGTTATTGGTGAAGTAAATCGAGCTGACCTGGCCCACTCTGAATACCTCAATCACCGCCATGCCACGGGAATTTGAGCCCTGGCCGGAAGCATCTGGTGTATCGTTTGACTGAGTCGGCTGGCTGTCGAAACCCACATACCAGTTGTTTTTGAACCGCCCGCCGACATAGCCGTCTGGCTTTTTGATGTCCATCGAGTCGTTTACGCGCAGGCCGCGTCTAAGCCGTCCCGATTTGGTCAGGTTGGCCGGATCATCACGCAGGGCTGCGTTATGTTCCCGCACCACAGTGTTGTACGCCGTCGCAGTCTGGTTGACTTGCCAGATCTCAGGCCGCCCGACGGGCGACATATCCACCAGCCTCCCGAGGATTTTAATACCCGTCCGGCGCACTACCTGATCCATCTCCTGCTTCGAACTATCCACAAATAACTGAATGGCAGCCAGGAACGGCTGATTAACAGAGCTGGCCATAGTCACGCCCTCAGTTGGATGTTGTAGGAGATGAGTACATCTGCGGGCTTAACCGGATTCGGCTGAACCACGCGCCACTTTTTGCCGTCGATATCAATGAGGTCGCCAATGCGCACTTCCGTTTCAAACGTGGCCGCCAGTTTCTTATCGCCCGTAGCAATCAGTGAACCGTCGATTTCACGCGTGGAGTATTCGGTGATAACGCCGGTAACGGTCGCTGTAATTGGCTCGGTGATAACATCTTTCCCGTACTGATCGCGGGTGGTAGTACCTCCGCGAGTCAGTTGGTAGGCTTTGCCGTTCTCCGTCAGCAGCCGCGTTGCCGTGGCGCGCATGCGGCGATAGTCGATTGCCATGCTACCCCCTTTCGATCCGGACCTGGTTGCCGCCGACCACAAGCCCGCGCAGCGAGGAATAGAACCAGGGGAATGATGGAGTAGCCTTATTCGTTCCCGGCTCGTACTGCACAGAGACCGCCCCCTGTACGCTCTCAGCTATGACCGCGCCGCCACCGGAGACCGACGGCGTGAGGTCAATCTCCTGCGACTCGATAGCCAGGCGGCATTGGGCATCAATCAGGCGCTGTGGAATAGCATCATCCGGCAGGTCCACACCATCGAAGCGTACGCCGGAGCGCGGCCAGGATAGAGGCTGAGATGCGCTGGAGCGCTGACCACGCCAGGTCCTTCCTTCCAGAAAGTCCATCGACTGCATCAGCATCTGGCTACACTCGCCATCTTCGGCAGGAATGGTGTATCCGCGCGCGGCGGCAAAGACCCGCAGGTCGGACACGCTGGCGTAGCTGTTAAAGTCCGGCGAATGGGGATCGGCAACCAGCATGGTTATTCCTCCAGACGCCAGTCCAGCGCCAGCCAGTTATTCACTTCGTCAGGATGAACATCTGCGCGCAGCGGGCCGCCTGGGAATTCTGGGGTGTCGCGAACCATGACCACCAGCTCAATACCCTGCTGTTCCTGCTGCTGTTCCTGCTGCTGTTCCTGCTGGGCAGGGTTATTATCAGCGGTCTGCTGAGCTGCAAGCTTTTCCGCTTCACGCTGCGCGCGCTGCTCTTTTGTTAATCCGGCCATCGGGCCTCCTGAATTACAAAGGGGCCGAAGCCCCCTGGGTTAACCCATGATGATGGTGGAATGTTCAGGCTGAACGGAGGCCACACCCCACGCCACACCAACCTCGTAACGCACCTGACGGTACTGGCGGTACAGCGCGATCTGGAAGGTAATACCAGAGACCGGATCGGTTACGTTCATCACGTCGTCAGCGGTATCGCCGCCTTTTGGCATGGCCGGAGTACGGCAAGCCAGCAGGAATGCGTTACGGTCAAAGGCAACGTTTGGCACGAACTCGCTCAGCACAGTGACAGTTGCCTGATCTGCCAGATCCTGACGCAGGCCAGGTGCGCCGATGGTGATAGTCGAAGAGGTTGCCGCTACGACCATGTACTGGTTGTCATCGCCATCGAACTTCACTGCGGTCCCGGCAGCAATACCGCCAGTGCCAGCAGAGATAGCAATAATGATGTCGCCCTCTTTCTTCTCGCCATTGACCTTATAGCCCGCCGCCGTGCTTTTCGCGGTGCGCTTGATGTTTGCGGATTCGTGCAGGTTAAAGCCCATCACACGACCAATGATGCCTTCACGCAGCAGCTGATCGGTACCAGCTTCGTTCGCTTTGAACAGTACGGACTGTTTACCACGGATTGACGCCATCGCTTCGCCGCCCAGTACCATGCGCAGGTCAGTGGTTGGTGCGCCGTTATCAGTCAGCACCTGACGAGCGTTCGCCGCATCAGACAGGTCGTCTTTGACGCTGAACGGTGTATCTTTTGGAGCACCAACAGCGCGGGAAGACTTATAAGCCAGCGATGCCAGGTCAGCATCCATTTCGTTGCTCAGTGCGCGGAACGCCTGAGAAAACTGGTCAGCCAGGACAACGTCATAAGTGCCTGATGGTCCGATGGCAAGCTGCTCTTCACCGTTCCATTTGACCGGAGCCATTTTTGATTTGGTGATTTTGACATCCACGGTGCCGATGTTCTGATCTCCGTCGTTTGGTGCGGTCGGTGCCGGTGTGATCTCTACCGTGGTGGTTTTTGGTGCCACTGGCGCGGTGACGGTCTGGTCTTTAGCTGCAGCATCGGCCTTAGCGTTACGAGCCACTGCCGGGATAAAACCTACCTGCTCACGTGAAACGCGGTTAAGCGCCGTATAAATGGTCGGGATCAGGCCAGTCAAAGTATTAGACATGTATTTATTCCTTTCGATTAATCAACGATGCTTGTGCCGCCGCCAATCACAGCCTGTTGCTCTGCTGGAGGTAATGCATCAAACGCATCGCGTTTCATGGTTTTTTGCCCGGCCTGGTGCTGCGACTGGTGAGAGCCGCCGCCGCTGTTACCGGACGCTTTGAGGATGTAATCTTTCTGCGGATGCGACTCGATCAGTGACTCCAGCGCTTCGTCGAAGCTAGCCAGCTCGCCGGGCTTGGTGCGGGAGAACACCTTATTGCCCTGACCGTCGAAGGCCACGACCTTGCCGTCTTCGATTTTGAAGTTCTGCCCGAAGTACGAACGCACGAACTCAGCCGGGATCGCCATCTTCTCTGAAATGAATTTGGAGCCACCGAAGCGGCCGCCGATCATCTCGTCGTAGAGCTGGCTTTCTAGCTGTTTGGTCTTGCCGTTCGCTTCATCCAGCTGCTGCTGGAATACCTTGGTAATCTCAGCCTTAACCTGGTCAACAGCGCCAGCGTCGATCAGTTTTTTCTGGTCGATTTTGGTCATCATCTCCAGGGCTTCGAGCGCCTTGGTCGGATCGGTGATGCCAGAGAATTTCGCGAGACTGGCTTCCGCCGCCTCCTTCGCTTCACGGTGAGTTTTAGCTTCACCGTTCAGGGAGGTGATTTTGGTCATCGCTGCGGCTGCGTCGAACGGGATTTCTTTGCCATCATCATGGATGTACACAGGCATACCGTTTTCAACGACCACATTTCCGTTAGCATCAAGTTTCAGTTTCATTGTTTTTGCTCCAGCCTTCCGGCCATTGGTAATAGGTCATCCGACCCGGTCACCGCGTCGCATCCGCTCAGCGGCAGGCATAAAAAAAGCTGCCCGGAGGCAGCCTGTTAGATAAATTCGATGGTTATGTAACCGCGCAGCTTGCGGGAGTAAATTTCACCCCGCTTTCGCTTGTGGATCCGTAACGGGTGTGGATGAATACAGGCGATACCACGTTTGACATCAGCCCATACACAGCTCTTTATCTCATTGCCATTAACGAACACCCTTCGCCTTCCACGACCATCTCCAACGTAGTGAAAATCTTCGTTACGCATACCCTATTCCTCAAACGCCGACGCATCCACGCGGCGCAGTTCGTCCAGGGTCAGAAACTCCCCGGCATCATTGAACATCTCAGGCACGGTGATTTTGCCGTCACGCAGCATTCGCGCGCGAGTAACGCCAAGCACCTGCTCCTGCCGTGCGTACGGTTGCCTGACGAGCCATTCGGCATAGCTGGTATGCGAAGGCACCTGTCCATCCATCGAAGCGCGTGTGGCGCTGCTCAGCTCGCCTGAGGCTATTTGCATTTCTTCCCACGATTTAGTGATCAGGATTTCGCAGGAGCGGCAGCAAAAGTGGATTTTGCCGGGTCCGCGCAGATACGGAATTGCATGGCCCAGCGGCTTGCCATCGAGCGAGTAGAGTTTGCGGTCGCGGATGATGCACCACTGGCTGGTGTGGGTGTCCAGAGTCGAAGACCACTGTTTGGCCTTCACGAGATCGCTATTGGCTTGTGCAAACTCCTGGCGCGCCGTTGCTGCCATATGGTTCACCGCGGTGCGGGCAACAACAGCAAGGTCACGACGTGAGGCATTGATAACCCCCTCCTGGCGGTTAAGTTGCGGCGTGCCGGCGACGCGTTTCACGATCTGCTCGACAGTTTCACCCTGAAGAAATCCGGTACGCACGGCACTGGTGATTTTATCCAGCCGATCGGATTCAAGCTTTTGCCCCCACTCTTTCAGCAATCGCCCCTGAAAAGGTTGCGCCACCGCAGAGGCGTAGACCTGCTCTGGAGCAATGCTTTGCAGCGGGACGTGCTTAAGCACCTGGCCGGGAATGAGGCTGCTGAACAGGTCAAACTGATACCCGGTCTCATAATCAGCGTAACGAGTCAGTTCGCGCATCAGAGCAGCATTGACCGGTTCGTAGGCCTGCTGGTTTAGCTCCCGCACACCAGCCAGTAGCGATGCAAGGCGACGCGCGCTGTAGGTGTCAGCGCGCTTACCCTCCAGCAGTACAAGCAGTCGGGCAGCCAGTTCAGCATCCATCCTGTTAAGCAGCGTCACCATTCGTCGGGCAACGCCCGTACCGTAGCGCGTCACGTAAAGTCCGTGAGCTATGGTCTCGTCCTGCAACCTGTCGTTTACCGAACGAGCCATATCACACCTCGCCAGGTGGCGGTTCAGTTAAAGATGCTGACTCAGCAAGCAACTCGCTCAGAACCACATCGGGATCCGCGTCGGCATCAATCAGGTTGAGTTTTTGCAGGGCTTTGATTGCATCGATACGGCGAAGGTCACCGCCCTGGCGCAGCGACTGAATGGCCATCGCCGCTGGTGGATTAAACTCTTTCGACTCGACATCCAGCTCGGTGCGTACGTCAACGTTGCCGCCTTCCGCTTCCCCGATGTACTCAGCCATAATTTGCAGGATATTGTCGATCGCATCTTCCAGGCTTGTCGCCATGGTATAGAGCGGTGACTGCTCCTGCATTTTCTCTTCTGAGGTCTGGTCAACCGATTTGGTAGAGGTGTTTTCGGTGCGCAACAGCTTCGCACCCGCCTGTCGCATCTGCTCCACCAGCTCTGCCAGCGACTCTTTGCCGGCACCGATGGAGGAACCTGTGTGCTCGACGTATTCCAGACCCTGCCTTTGCCGATCGGAGAATGAAGTGGCAGAGGATGAGCCAATCACAAGTTCTTGCCCCTCTTCCAGCCCGAACACCGTGAGCAACGGCACTCTGGCGACGTGCAGGATGTTGTCCTGCTCGCTTTGACTCTGCCAGTGCTTAATGTTCAGAAGGGCCATATTGAGCAATGGAGGTGAACCACACATAAACCCGGTGCGTTTGGTGTAGAGCGTGACCAGAGTGATATCCTGGCGGGATGTCTGCCACTCCTCGAATAGCGCCCAGTTCGCGGCACCGTCAGCATCTTTGGCCTTGCGGTAAATTTCCACCTTTCCAGGTGTCAGGTACCGTATTTGCTCGACCTTGGTCTGCCCGAAGTCGTCACCGTCTTCGACCACAACCTCTTTGATACGCAGCGCAGTCAGCACCACTTTGCCGTCCACCATTTTCGACTTCCAGCCAATTACCTGGCGTGGATTAAGCATGGTGACATAGGGGCGCGCGCCGGTAGCTTTCTCTTCAGCTTTGGTTTTCACCTTTTCGGTGTCCACCCTGGGATAATCCACCAGCGCGTGGGAGAGTCCATACTGCATCGCCAGACCGAAGAATGCCTGCGCCCATACGTCCAGGCGCGTCCCCTCAAGGTCGAAGTTTTTCGCATACTCTCGCAGCTGATCCGGCACATTCTCGGCAAGCTTAATGGGCTCGGCGAATACACGCCCGATGTTTTGCTTAATGGTCTCTTCGTAGGCTGGCAGAAGCGTGGCCACGGCGAGGCGTTTTTTGTAGTCCTCTTTGTCTTCTTTCGGCCAGCGCGGTAGATATTGCTCGCCCAGCTGTCGCATATAGAGCGTGCCGCCCATCAGGGCATCGTTGATATCCCACGCCTCGACCATGTTCCCATAGTCCAGATTGGGTGTTGAAATGTCAGGCATGGAGTTAGAGCCTCAGATTGGTGACTTTGCCGACTCTCTTCGGCGGTGAATGCAGAACGGCATATCGGGTAGCATCCCAGTCGTGATCTTCCTGTTGGGTATCTACATCGTCGGGGTTTTTACTGTCGCGCACGAGTACCGGCACACGGCTGATCCAGCCACGGCAGTAGTCGAATACGTAAAATGCAGGTTTCTCCGGGATGCCGGATTCCAGTTTCTTACCTTCATTGACAGCTTCGAGCATATCGGCAAACAGAGCAGCGCCGTTAACGCGCGATCCCGGCTTTTTGTTTGCCTCAAGCCATTTAACGCCCTGGGACTCCATCTTCTGCGCAATGGAGAGTTCATCATCGCCTGTATTGTAAATGGCGCTGTCAGCCGGGCCCGGTGTAACCTTCTTGCAGATGCCAGGCATGATGTTCAGTTGCCCCTGCGTCACCCCGTTAAGCTTGATTTCGTCAGGCTCAGCAAGTTCATCGCCCACCAGCCGTTTATCTACCCAGGCAACGCCCTTAGCGACGTTTGTTGATGACATATTCAGGCCTTTGTTCAGCTCGTCCGGTGGGCAGCCGTACCACTCGCCAATAAGAATCAGCGTCCCAGCAGGCGGGCAGAACTGGCGGCCATCAGGCAGTTCTGCGGCGGTTCCGTCGGATCGTGCCCACCAGAGGTTGGAAAACGGTTTCGATTCGCCCCAGTCATGCGAGCGGTCGACCGTCCAGCTATCCGGTATGCGGAATGGCTTGATGACATGATGCGAGGCATTCCACAGATGGTCGAAACGTCCGCCGCTGGTAACATCCCACGAGCCCTCAACCCACGCCTTACGGCGATTCGGGTCTTTGATGGCCATCAGCGTTGCGATGTACTGCGGATCGAGGTACGGGTTCTCTTTGAACGAGCCGTGAATCGCAACGCGGGTAAGCGTGACGTCCTCTTCCCGCTCGGTCTGCGGGTTGAACACCTTCTGTGTTTCGCGAATGATAGTGCCGCGCGGCGCCGGCTCAATGAATCGTTTTTTTACCCAGGCGTGGCCGATGCCGAACGGGTTTGTGGTGCTGAAAGTCTCCAGCGGGATCGGCTTAAGTAATGAACCATCTTCCAGCGGGTAATTCTCTGGCCGGAACGATGAGCGCCGGCAGGAAAACATCATCTCGTAAAACTCAGATGACTGCTGCTTGGTCAGTTCGTTGAAACCGATGAACGGGAATTCCTGCCCGTGATAATCCCAGTAATCGCCCTCCTCCTTGCCGAAGCGAAACAGGAGTTCTTCTCCAGTCGGCCATACCCAGCGCAGCTCGGATGCTGACGCCAGATAGCGCGCACCGTCATTAAATAGGCGATACATACGCTTCGACTGGGTGATGATGTCGGTGAGGTTTTTATACTCGGTATCGAAAATGACACCGCGCCAGAACGAGCCGTAGCCCAAACCAACCAAGCGACGAAAGCGCGCCAGCTGAGCAGCGGTCTTGCCCGGCCCACGCGTGCCCTCGTAGAGGATCTCGTTACACGGGCAGCTCAGGGAGAGCGATTGCGATCCCGGCAGAGGTTTCCAGACGGCTTTGTAATTCATCCACCCAGAACCTCGCTCTGTTGCTTCTGCGCTGCTGCTTCCCAGTCGTCTACGTTATCGCAGGACGGTACCGGCATAATGCTGTGGGTTGCAGTGACCTTCTGCTCCACCTGCTCTTTGAATGCCTGTACACGTACATGCTTGCCAAGCAGTTCGAGATTTTTAACTTTGTCAGGCCACTTAATCTTCTTGAGGATGGTTTCCGTCGTCTCCTCGTCGAAGTTCTGAATGGTGGTGCTGACATCCAATCCGGTAAGCGTTGTTCGCCATGACTTAGGCCACATGCTGATCGCCTTTAGGCTTCCTTCGTCGTTAAGGATGTCCAGAACGTCCATCTGGTCGATCTCAACCAAGCGCCGGAGCACATAATCAGCATCAATTCCTACGTCCTCGTTGCGCTTGATTTTAAGTTCGGCGATTCTGTTTTGGATGACAGGTTTTGACAGGTTCTCGGATGCGGTACGGTTAGCTGTTTTTGCGCTGTACCCTGCCCGAATAGCCGCTTGCGTGGCGTTTAAATCGATGAGGTACTCGCGACAAAACATCTCTTGTTTGTCTGTGAGTGCCATATGAATTCCTAAAGGAGATGATAATGAGCAACGTAAAGATTTATGCTGGTTTGGTTAACGGTGACCTAATGCCGATCATTGAAAATAAAACCTCAAAAGAGATCGTTACTGCTTTCACGGGTGATGATACTGGTGCACCGCCTTCATCTCTGACAATCGAGGTCATTACCATTAGTGGCTCTAAAGTGAAAATTTTTATACCTTGCAGCACGGCCCCGGCAAGCGTGTCTGTGGACGGACTATTGTTACAATAGTAAAGTAAAATCTTTAATGGCTTAGTTCTTCTTTCACCTGTTGCAAGCATTAACCTTAAGGTATTGAATGAAAATTGAAAACGGCTTCTTTCCTTTAGTGAAAACATTGACTGAACACAAGGATGTTTTTGCGGATGTTGCTGATGTCGGTTTAACAGCCGCTGGAGCCATCCCGATATTCGGGTGGGCCGTTAAGGCCTGGAATGTAAAAAATACTTTTCAAGAAAAAAAGCTGTATCGTAACACTCAAATTTTTCTGGAAAACTCGTCGATAACAGATGCCCAGCAATTCATTGATCGATTCAACTCTGAAAGTGAGAAAGAAGAACTCTGCGACAGCGTAATCCAAGTCCTTATTGATTCAGAGAAACCCCTGAAAGCACAATTAGTTTCTAAGTTATTGAATGCTATATACGAAGGAAGCATCGCTGTTCCGGATGCGAATGAATTATTACTGATAATCTTGAATGCCTCCGTACCTTCGCTGAAGGCCTTGGACCTCTTTTATAGCTCTAACCCGCAGGGCCATGCCTCTACTTTAAGCTCAGATGCCAAGATTTATGGCCCTCTTCTTATGTCTATGGGAATTATTCATGTGCATGGCAATATGACGAGAATCACAAAGCTTGGGCAATTGCTGTATCGGCACACATTTGCGTAGATGGATGCGAAGTTAAGTGTTCAAAGCAATTAACTAGTAAATAATCACCTGGCAAATTCCGATATAAAATCAAGCGATAGTATGGTTAGGAATCAGCAAGTTGCTCGCTGCGAAAAAAACTTACTTTTCTGTATGTAACGGCATCCGGAGAACATATGAAAATTGATGAAATAAAAGACACTGCATTTAACGCATCAATCAAACACGGTGGAACAGAATTCTATGTTGCCAATGGTTTGAGAGGGGACGAGCCTGTCAACTCCGAAGGTTACCTTGTGATGGTAAATGAAAATGGTGACCGTGTGGCATTCAGAGCGCCTGGTGGTGATTGGCAAATCGACGATAAAGTGTACCAAGCCTACAGCCCTGATATACCACATTACGAAAATGCTGTGCACGTTCATGCCAGAATAGAAGCAAATGAGTAACCCAGACATAATGTCATTGCGATGGGTCCACCCATTGTAATGACATAAAGACCACCAGAAGGCGGTCAATTATGTACCTGATTCATTAACTTTAGTTGAAGGCTCTTAATCAACTCATCGGACCAAACTTGAAACAAGTCCGAGTGTGTTTTAAATGCTAAAAGAGCGTCATTGGGATGAGGGTACATACCCTTGATATATTCATCAACTACTTGTTCGCATCGTATAAGATACGAACTACATTCCTTTTTAAACTCATATAAATCAGCAAAATAAATCGTTAAAAGGGTTTGTAATCGCGTGTAGTTCTCCCCATCCCTATAGGAAGATAACAGGTGGTGCCTTTGTTCTGGCGTTAATTGATTCCTTAATATCTTCTCCCCACTAAGCAGGTGGGCGTGGCATGAGGTTATCCATTTATCTACACAGACGTAAAGCTCCTCCCCTTTTTCAAGGAATAGCTTTTTACTCTCCTTAGCTTTTTCGTTTTCGATTTGAAGTTTCAGTCGCTGGTTGTTTTGAACATTATTCAACCAAGCATTCAATATCGCAAAACCACCGGCTATAAGAGCAGATAATAGTGCTGAGCTTGCGGCTATTATGGCTGTGGCATTTTCGTTAAACCATTCCATTCAAAGACTCCTTATTATGAAGTCCTAAGTATCGATGATCTAACTCCAGTATCGCAACCCTTAACAGGGTGACTATTTGTTGATCTTGTAGGTATTTTAATAACAAGCACAAAAGCAAATCTGTTTAAGCGTTCATCGCCGCTCTTGCTCAATCTGCCGTATGCTAGCCAAGTTAATGTTTCCCTTCTCAATCACGGCCAGCAGCGGCTTAATCCAGAGCACAGCCTGGCAGTAAGTTATTGAGCTGGTGGCAGCGGTACGATCATCGGCTGCGTTAGGCCTGTCGGAATCGGCGTGCATTGCGCTGGAACGTAAACGGTACGCGTATTCGAGCAGCCCACCAGCAATGTCAGCAGGAACAGGCAGATCACAGGTTTTTTCACGGCGGAGAATCTCCCGGTATTCGATTACAGTTTCTTCGGTGCTGGTGTCGATCAGGGAGTTAAGCCTGTTGGCATGTTCTGCAACCTGATTGAACCGATTGAAGTTGAATGACTGTGTGGCGATCACCTGCGCCTGCAAGGAGTTGTCACTACGCAGAACGTCGTTATCACTCTGAATGCTGCTGGCGTCTGAGCAACTCTTTGCGAGCGCTATAGACAGACCAGCAATAATGACAACACCGATAAGACCAGAATTAATTGTCATCGGTCCAGCCCCCAGCACGTCAACGCACTCTCCTGATCACGCCGCTCGACTTGCCCATAGCAGCCATTCTTCTGGCCTTTGGTTAGTCGGCAATCACGGCCGCCGTCTTTAATCCACCAGCGAATAGCTTCACATGCCCCTTTCCGGTCACCAGCATTGATGCGCTTATAGAACGTGGACGGGAAGCATTTACCCGGTCCGATGTTGTATGGGCAGAAAGAGGCGATCCCGGCTTTCTGCGGTTCGGTTAGCGGCACCTTAATATTGCGATCAACCCACGCAAGCGCCTTATCCCGTTCGATGGCGTTTACCTGGTCGCATCTCGCCTGTGTCAGCTTCATGCCCTGGACCACCGATTTACCATCAACCATTGTGGCGCCCCGGCAAATAGTCCAGATACCACTGCCATCTTTGTACGCCGTGAGGCTGTTACCCTCTTTCTCATTCAGAAACTGATCGAGAATGATGGATGCCGGCGCACCAGTTAGCACCAGCCCCAGAACAGCAGTACTCAATTTTGCTCTGGTTCCCATCACTCACCTTCCTTTTGTAATGCCTCAACGACCACGCTTGCAGCAGCAGGACGCTCGTGAAGGGGTTTATCACCTACGCCTTTCAGGTAGTCATTGACCATTTTTGTCCGCTTCTCATCCTCTCTACGCCTGCGGTTTGCATCCACCCGCCCGTTTATGTAGGAAGCAAGCGAGATAAGCAGACCAGCAGCGCCAAAGAACATGAACACCAGATCCTGAGTGGTAAATCCAATGGCTGACGCCAGAGCTGCTACCCACGCGAAGAACTGCGTGAAGATGTTCCCTGAATCATTCATTTTCATGGTCTCTCACCTCGCTATGTGCGGGTGCTGTGTGGGGAAATAAAAAAGGCCGCCGATTGGCAGCCTTAGAAATGAAAAACCCCGGCAATAGTCGGGGCTTGGGTTATTCAATTTTAGTTTCCAAATGGATTTACTTTTAAACCCAACGCTTCCTGCTGACGCCAATGGAGCCACTCAGGTTCGCCCACCTCAGCCTCTTCGGCTGTGCTATACGTCCTTAAATAGGAATACTCATTCATTGCGATACTTACGCCAGTATCAGGAAAAAGACCATGGCGGTAGATAATTCCATCACGACTAAAACTTGAGATGCGGATGTCCCGCACAACGGTTTTTATCCCATCATTTGAATTATGGCGAGCTTTAATAAAACGTTTTGTTTCTGAGTTGTGCATAGTTTCACCTTAATATAGACGAACCGCACATCCTGCGCGCATCACCCGATGAGTGACGCCTAATTATAACCTTTCCAATTACCCTCATAAAACAAAAAGCCACCGGCAATAACCAGTGGCTTTGAATTTGGTTGGTGGCTTCATCTCAAGGCGTCTTTCGACCCGATGTGCGATGTTTACTTGCTTCCTCACCACCACAACGAAGGCATTAACCCATCGTTAGAATCGAGATTAACCAAAAATCGCCACTTTGTAAATAGATTTCCTACAGAAAGTTAATCCTGTAGGAAATAATTCTCATTGCGTAACTTTTTTGAGCATGCTGTTGGCATATTCCTCCTGCTTGAGGCACTCGCCAACCAGGCTTTCGAAGAAGTCTTTGTAGGATCGGCGCCATGTCGTCTCCGGTATTTCGATAACGTTTTCACTAATGAATTTGCGGACGCTTTCTGGAAGCAGACGCGAATAACCACGACCATTGCAGCGTGAACATGTTTTGTGGGCCGGTACGCCACCTTGCTGACGTGTCTTCTCTTCGTCCAGTACGACACCCTTCCCATTGCAGCGGCATGCGTTGCTGACCACGCCCTTCCCTTTGCATTTTTGGCAAAGAACATTCACCGTCTCCCGCTTCTCTTTCAGGTGTGGTCTTCCAATGTGCTTCATGGTCATGACCTCTGCTTCAACGAAGCGATCACCATTGCAGCAGTCGCACGTGCGGGTGCTGGCAGCGCTGCGGGAGTAGTCCTCGAAGGCAAAGGTTGCGAGCAGTTGCATGACCTTCGGCTTAACATCAGATTCAAGTTTGCGTAGGGCGGCCACCTTGTCGCAGTTCTTCAGCGCGTACTGAGTAAGCAGATCAACCGCCTTATCACGGTCAAGGGAACTTATACCCATTTTCCCCAGGAAAGCGCTGTATCCCATGGCGGCGCGTTCCTGGGTCATGCCCATGGCCGCCATAACATCCGTCCCGGTCAGTGAATCTGAAGCAGTGGCGCGCGGAGAGTCGCTAATAAGCGTCGACTTGGCGAAGTGGTATTTCACGGTGTTTTCGAGGTTCATTATGCGGCTCCTGCTGAATGATAGATGCGAACAAAATTACGAAGGATGCGGTAATCCACCAGCACCGATCCCCGGTAGCGGTAGATGCGAAGGCGCTGCCAGCGCGCGCGGAGTACCTCAAGCGTTTCTGGCTTCATGTGGCCTCCCCGATGATAATTTGCCCGGTTTCTCCCCAGATTTTGGTAACCCGTCCGTCCCAGACATGGCTATCCTCGTCAAACACTGCATCCAGCAGAGCTTTTTCCAGATTGTCTTTATCCTGCTTTTGTTGATGAGGCTGGCCAACATATTGCGCCCGCTTCGTCTTACTCCAGCTCTTTGGCATGGGGATAACGAACGTGACGTGATATCCAGATTCTGGCAGGCAGATGCCCAGCAACCGTACCTGTTCTTTGTATGCCCAGTAAGCTGCTGTTGCTGGCCGTTTATGCCATCGATCACGCTGAGTCATTCGGGGTTTGCCTATCGGCGTAATTTCGTAAATTTTCATGCGGGCACCACCAGCCCGCGGCGGGCAACTTCAATCACTGTCAGAACAATCGCGCGGTCCATAAGCTGCCGACGCTCCTCCCTGTTCAGCTTATTCCCGTTATCAATGCTGTCATGACAGCAAATGCAGAGCGCAGCTGTCGCACAATCATCGGTTTTTAATCCCATGCCCTTCCCTTCGTTCCGGTGTGCCACCTGCGTCCCCCATGCTCCACAAAGAACACAACGCTCGATCTGCCCGACGGCGGCGAGCCATTTTTTGCTGCGATAAATAGCCATGCTCACCCCCATATCCGGTTTTGCCACCGGCGATTTATACGCGGTGGTTTATTGCCTTCAGGCAGCCGGGCGCTGACGGTCCAGGTGAGATAATCTGAGTTCAGGTTGCGCTCTACCTTCACGCCGCGGCGCTGGTATTCCGCCATGAGTTCTTCGGCCTGCTGGGTTGTACAATCGGTATGATGGAACCAGGTCTTCTTCATCCCCGTCACCCCGCGAAGCTCATGAGTTGCGCAGCGGCGTTCTCCGCCTCGCGCTGGTCCCTGAATGCTTTGGATAATATCCAGCGCCAGAGGACATCAAGCGCGGCCTTGTACAGCTGCTGGAACTCAATTTCGTCCATGTTGGCGAATGAAATACTGCGTGGGTGCTTCTGAAGTGTGCCATCCGGAAGTTTGATAGCGTCGTAATGCCCGGCCTGAATAGTCACCCAGGCGCGGTATGCATCGAAGGATTTACAGAGGCTGATCCCGTTTGTTACGCGGCGGCTCGCAACCTGCTCAAGATAGTGCTCAGCAGCATCGAGCAGTGCGCCTTCGTTTCCGCCATAGGAAGCCAGGAATTTAGCGTAGCCGGTAACCAGCTTACGCTCGTTGGAGGAGATTGCGCCGCCAGTAGGCTCCCAGTATTCGAAGCCCAGATTCAGCAGAGCGAAGAAGCGGCGATGAAACGCAGGATTGCGTACCTGTTTGAAGTCGGCCACCAGCACGGCGCCGAGCTTGATTTTTGATTGCAGCAAATCGCTGGTCTCCGGCGTAGCCGGGATCAGGATCCCTGAGGACTGCTTAATGAGTTGTAACTGCGCCATGGTGTTCACTCCGTGGCGCATCGCGGTCAGGTTGCTGGTTGTTCAGGCCAGCTCAAGAATTATGATTGCGTACGTAGTGACAAGTCAATTTTTAGAAGCCATTTCCCTTACAACTTCCATAATGGTTTCTTTGGACCAGTAACGATCGTCCCTGCTTAGTTTTCTGTGAGTTATGGAGCTATCTTTGGTGGAAATTATATAGCGCTCTTCCGCCCCCAACTTGAAGGACAGCAGCTCCCTTCCTTTCCCATCGGTTATGGTCACTCGCAGATCTGACTGAACTACACCCTCCACGAAATCCCCCTGAGCGACATACAGACGCGATTAGAAATTGTCGGCAGCAGCATCAAAGGGATTCGCAAATTGCGGTATTCTGAAAATGCGCGCTACCCCTGTGTACACCCTTAATAGAACCAGTCGTCTGCACTTTCCCAGGTTTCCTGAAGGATCCCTTCAACAGCCTTCTTCGCTTCCTTTGCCCCACCATAAACGCTTAACCCATCCGAACCAGCACGACGAACAACCAGACTGCAATCCTCGAACTGATTTCGGAGCCGTTTTAGAAGTTCTTTTTCCAGCGCTGGCATTGCTCCATCTGGAATTTTCTTTGTGCGATCAATGGTTAATTCAACTTTCATGGTGGCCTCCTTTGCATATACTGTGTTTTTATACAGTACACCTACCTGGAAAAATGGTCAACGCAACAAGAGCACAAAATGCTAATTTTATGCCAGCAGGAAAAAAATAAACCCGCCGTAGCGGGTTGAATAATCAGATGATTTTAAGCTGCTATCTCTTTCGACTGGCAAAGTTCAGGCAGATTTGCCCTCACCAGCGCTTCGGCGAATGGCGGAGGAACTGCATTTCCACAACGTGCCACCTGCTTATCCTTCGCGTACTTCACGCCCCGGAAATCCTGGTCGATGATGTACCACTCCGGGAAGCCCTGCGCCCGGTATAGCTCATGCGGTTGCAGCATGCGCATGCCAATATCGACTATGCGATAAACCACCCCATCCAGCGTCACCAGGCCAGTGCTGTCCGGGCCACAGTATTCGCGCAGGAACTCCAGCGCCTGCTGCGCGCGCTGCTCGTCGTACCCGTCTACGGCAAGCATGGTTTTCACCTCTCCCACATGCGTGCCACCAGCTGTAATGGTCGGCATTGGCTGGTCGGTGCGCTGTCCGTCCCGGCAGGTGCCTCGCAGCTTCACCAGGTGAGAGGTAACCGCAGCATGGTGATCGACGGTTGTCACAGAGTGCATCGGCTCGTCCATGCTCACGCCAGCGCCCTGGTAATTCCCGCCGTAGTGCTTCGCCAGGAACGCGCTCACAGTGGCGAATTTATTGCCACCTGCCGTAACGGTACCAAGCGGATTATCCAGTTGCAGCACGCGCGGCTCTTGCCCCGCGCGTTCGCCATAGCCCATCTGAATGAGCGTAGGCATCACCAGCTGCGATTTGCCGCCGCCACCAGCGGTGATTGTCGCGCTGGGTTCGTCTGCCCGATGTCCTGTACTGGCGCCGAACTGCCGCGCGATAACCGGGGCAACAACGCACGCCCGTGACTGTTTCAGGATTGTATGCGCAGGCTTTTCCAGCGGGCGCGGCTTTGCCTGATATTCACTGCCGCCGTTACCAGCCAGGAAAGGTGTAAGTGCGGCTTCTACCATGCCAAGTGCATGCCCGTTGCCGCCCGGGCGCTTCGATGTACCTGCGGTAATTGTCGGTACCGGTTCAGTGACTTCCTGCCCGGTAGCACCTGTGCGGAACTTCGTCAGGTGCGGTACTGCGATTGCGTAGCCGTGTTTTTTTGTGATGGTCTGCAAAGGCTCATTCAGGCTCTGGCCTCTGAAGCAGTCATAACCCGAACGGGTGCTGGTGTGGTTACACTTCACGATGAACGGCGTCGGATTGTCCAGGACGAAGCGCTGAATTCCCCGGGCTATCCGCTTCAGAGTGTTTTCTGCCAGCGGCTTTTTACGGCCAAAAATTGACGGCGCGGCAATCGACCAGTCGATGCATTCAGCAGCTGTTCGCCACGGTGCCAGCTTGCCAGCCTGCACTGCTGGAGATTTCGGATCCCCGTGCGTTGCTTCCGGCCATACAATCGGCTTCCCATCACAACGCATAACCATGAAGAAACGCTTTCTGATCGTCGGGGCACCATAATCACAGGCACGAAGCTCGCGATACTCAACGGCATAGCCCAGGCCTTTTACCAGACGTGCAGCCTCCTCGCTGTCCAACGAAATATTCAGAAATTCACAGCATTCCGCCAGCGCAGGATGATCCGCTGATATGCCAGTGGTCAGCATGCCAATGAATGCCTCAAAAGTTTCGCCAGCGCGGGCAGGATCCGGCCGCATTTCCCCGGCGAGCAGCGGCCCCCACGTTTTGAACTCTTCGACGTTCTCGAGTTTCATCACTCTCGGCTTAACATCCAGCCCCCAGCGCAGAACAACCCAGGCCAGTCCCCGAATAGCTTTTTCGACTGGTTTGGCACCCTTGGCTTTCGAAAAGTGACGGCAATCAGGGGAAAACCATGCCAGCGCAACCGGGCGTCCAGCGGTCGCAACCTTTGGCCGGACCTCGTAGACGGATTCGCAATAGTGCAACGTGTCCGGGTGGTTGGTGGTATGCATCGCAACGGCGTTCGGGTCATGGTTGATTGCAATATCCACACTGCGCCCGATAGCCATTTCAATTCCTGTACTCGCCCCGCCGCCGCCAGCAAAGTTATCTACAATAATTTCTCTCACGCCTATTCCTCCATGGCGGTGGCCAGCGAACGGGCAGCAACGATAATCGACGGTACCGGCATCTTCTCAAGCCACATCCGGTTGATGTGATGTTTCAGGCGGCGCTGGTGGTGCGCCGGGAGATCCCCGGCGTTTTCAATCTGGCTGTATACCATTCCGACCTCGGCAGGCCAGACGGTATCCTGCACGTCCACCAGCAGAAGGGTTTCCAGTTCGGTAACCCGTCTGCAAGCGTATTGGAGTAAAGGATCCACTATTTCACCTCCACATCGACACGGGCGATGGTACAGCTGGTTTCGATAGCTTCTTTCACCCAGCGGCGGTAGGTTTCAGGGTGGAAGGTCTCATTCTTCCCGGTACCGCTCCAGAAGGCCTTTGAACTGATGTCAGGTAGTTTGATGGTTAGCGGTTTACCAATGTTGCCGTCGGCACCCTGAAGCATGGCGGCGCGGCAGGCTGCCTTACATGCGTCAATTGCCTTATTCCAAATTTCCGTTTCTTCCCATAGTTGGCTTCCGGCATATTCAGCAGGGCAGAATTTTTCTTCAGGCCATTTTATATCAGCCACTGATACCGGCGCTGGCGGGGCGGCGTAGACCTCAATAACACCGTCATCAATGGGCCACTCGCCATCCTTGATGTAATCCGTGGTTCCGCCTACCTGCTGATCAGAGATGTGGAAAGCTCCTATCGGTTTCGCTTCGAGCGATGCCAGCGCCAGCTTCATCGCTGCCAACGCCATGGCCGCGTCTTCGTTTACGATGCCAGGCACAGCATCCCGCTCTTCTTCGAGCTCCGCGATGGTCTTCTCTAGCCATTCTTTGGTTAGTTCGCTCATGGGTTAGTCCTCAGTAATCGAAATCGACTTTGAATTCGTGTTCACACTCAGGACACTCGACCTCGACGCCTGTAGTTGCCGGAGTGTCATGTTCACAAGCGCCAAAACGAGCATCGGTCCAGAAATCATCTTGCACGCTGATAATGTCGAAGTACTCCCCACACTCGGGGCATTCAGTGTGCAGTGTGATGCCCCATGCTGCTGAATGATTGGCCATATCACTCTGCTTTACCGGCTGCGGCGTATCTGACGCCAGCAGTTAACAGGGCCGCCAAAATATCTTCGCGTGAATACCACTCCCCATCCGGGGAAGGAGTAGGACACATGTCTACCTCGTAACGCTCAGGCAGCTTCACCATCCTCGCTTCAAGCTCAACCACTCGCTTCTCGAGAGCATCTTTCTCGCGTGTTAATCGCTCAACGGTAAGCGGCGGAAATCCGCTTTCACCTGCTAACAGCTTCGATTCAAGATGTTCAATGTATTCCTTCAGCACGTCGGCGCGGTGTTTTCCCCAGGGCTTAATAACGTCAAAACGTTTATCGGCCTGCATCCAATCTGTCTTTTCGCTGTATTCCATGAATGCCGTGCGGAAGGATTCAAGCTTCCTGCGAAGACCGTCACCACATTCATGGTTCCCGCTGCGCCCCCTCTCAAAGGAGAAACCGCAGTCACAATAAAAAACGTTGTCTTTCTCGGTGATCATGCTGCCGCCTTGCTGTGTGAAAAACGTTTCAGGTCAAAGTCGATTGTTGCCCGCAGGTCACGGAAGATACCGCAGCGCCCGTGGCGAACCAGGCCACCCTGCTCCACCGCTACGCGGAGATATTTCTCCGCAGTGGTCCGGTGCAGGCCGAACATCGCAACGACATCATTCGTGGTGATGCGCCCCTGCTCCTTCACCAGTTCGATAATTCGGTTGATGATCAGGGCGCGTTCTTTGTCGGTTTTCTTTCTGGCCATCGGTTATTCCCTCCCTGTCAGCTGCTGCACGAGATTTCTGTGGCGACCAATAACACGAACCGCGTCACGCAGTTTGGTCAGCTGCTCCAGCTTGTTTCTGGTGCGGCGGATTTCGCGAGAAATGTCCCGCACCGCTGGTACCGTTTCGACTGCGGCGCGCCCTTCGGTGAACGAGGGGATTTCACTCACGATCTGTTCGACTGGTTTTGCTTCTTCCGGCGCGGCAGGTGCCTCCGGTACCGGTTCTTGCTTAAGGGGTTCTGTAACAACCGCAAGGGACCAGGTAACGCCTTTGCCCTTCCCGTTCTTCACCACAACGCCCTGGCGCTCCAGCGCGCGAAGAACAGAGACCATTCCGCGGGCATTGCGATTGACGGCCGCAGCCAGCGAAACTGTCGTCATTGCCCCCTGCTCACGCAGCTGCTGTCGGACGACATCAGGATCAACGGGTTCCGGCTCCTCACCTTTCAGACGCGGGGCCGGATTCACAGGAGCCTTTAGCGTTGGCTGCTGAGGCTTACCTGTCACGGTACCGAGGAACCAGCCGCCATCGCCAAAATCGCACAACCCCTGATCACGCTGCTCACGTAACATGGTGAGCGCATCGACCGGGTCGATATCAAGACGGGCAGCAACTTCGCGGTATGTCGCCCGGCCCATTTTTTCCAGTGCTTGAATTACGGTTTCCATGTGATTGCCTCTCAAATCAGTCCAGCGTCTTTTCGCTGTTTGTATTTCGCCATTAGCATCTGCGCCGGAGTCGGGCCTCGATCCTGAGCTGGTGCGGTTAGTGCCCGGCGTACTGGTGGAACAGGTTTTCCATCAAGAACACGCATTTCCCAGTCGTGGAGTAGATCACCAGCAACGCGAACAAGTTCTTTCTCGCTGAGCTGGCCGTCAGTACCGCGTCTGCGCAGTTCCAGGCAAATGTGATAGAGCACGGGCTGGCTCCACGGGTATTGCTCACTGGTCGGGTAGCGAAAAACCAGCTTTCGCCAGCGCCAGTATTCGGACATGACATCGTCAACGGTGATACCGAGAGCGCCATTACCTTCCCGACACCATGCGATGAACTGACCTGGCGACGGCAGGAACGGGCGTTCCTGGCGACGTGCAATGCGCAGCCCGGCGTTTACCTGTTCCATGGTGGTGATCCCGTTTTCACGAAATGCCTGAGCCCACTGGCGGCGCAGTTCGTCAAACTCAGACTGGTCGCTGAAGCTATGCACGCTGGCCGGGAATGTTGCACGCAAGGCGCTAAACAGCGCGTTGAAGATTTCAGCGGTCTGCTCAGCGGGCGTGTCCTGCGCATCCGGCAATTCAGGCATGCCGCGTGCTATGCGCGCAAAATTTTCACGGTCTATGCTGACCATCTGCTCAGAAAGACTTTTCATCGAACACCCCGTTGATCCAGTCTGTGTTGTTGAAATCGACCTTGCCCTTGGCAGTGGTCTTCGTTGTCTGTCCACCGCTACGCAGGCGCTTGGTAGTTAGGTCGTCCCACTTCCTGCGCAGACTTGACGGGCTCAGGATGTTGTCTTTCCAGAAATCATCCTTGTTGGCCCACTTGAACAGATCGCAAATCTCGAAGTGCGTACGTTTGTCCTGGACGCGCATCAGGCGGATTGTGTTAGCCCATTCGACCCATTTCGGTTCGCTCAGGCTGGCATTGACCGTCAGGCGCAGGGAGTGTATCCAGCGAGCGGCTTTGAGATCGTCAGCAGTACCCCATGATTTTCCTGCCGGGGTGTAGATTCCGTCGGCAGCTTCAGGGTGACGAGAGAGGAATTTTTGAGTCGCCTCGTTTCGGGATTCTTCAGAATTCCGAGACGAAGAGATCTTATTATTTATATTGTTGTTATTATATTGTTGTTCATGATGCGCGGGGAATTGCGCGGTCTTATGCGCGGGTAAATGCGCGGCATGACCCTCGCAAGCCGCGCCACTACTGGCTTCGTCATGCGCGGTGATATGCTCGCCGTTATGCGCGGGGAATTGCGCGGGTAAATCGTCTATTTTTTGAGCATATTGCTCATAATTTGTGATGGTTATCACAGTGCCTTTTCGCTTCTCTCCAGAACGAGAAATCATTCCTTCGCGTTCGAAAACATCAAGCATCCTGTCCACGGCGTGACGACTACTCGGCTTCCCTTCCCGGTCGCATAATTTCAGCCCCAAATCGGCCGTTGTGGTTACCAGTTGTCCGGTTTGTAAGGGCCATTGACGGCCTTTAAAGTTCGCCGTGTAGGGCTGACGTGCAGCACCCAAAAGAAGGTTCTCCCACAACGTGCGCAGGAACACATCTTTCGCCCAGGGCTTCTTCAGTACGCTCCGGTACAACGGGATGAATCCGGTCTTCTGGTTCTCCATCCGGTTGCTCCTGATGGCACTACGTGCCGCAAAATCGGCATAAGCGACATTTGACATGCTATGCCCCTTTAGCCTGGTGTTTAGTACATGCGTTTGTCATAATGACCTCGCAATTACGTCCCGTTTTTGCACCCGAAAGCCGTTGGTGCCCCCTCACCGCGGCTTTCACCCTTTTAGAACAGCCCCTGCTGCTTACCGCGCTTGATGCGCTTCGACTCAAACCGATCTGCCGGCACTGTCTGTTTTTCTGCCCATAACTTCGCGTGACGCAAAACATCATCGAAAATTCTCCCCTTACGACTTGCCTGAGACATTCGCTTGTACATATCGACGGCCTGAAATGCCCCCCCCCTGCGCCACAGCTGCGGTGAAGCCCTGCCGGATAAGTTCTTCGCGAACGTGCTTTTCAATAAATTCGACATGATTCACTGCACACCTCACATGACGCCCGGGCCCATGACTGCGAGACCACTCAGAACCTGAACAACAGCCTCCCCAGGCAGAAGCGCCAGCAGGTGTTCAATGCCCTCCCTCACCTCTTTCACCAGCTGGTGCTGCGGCGCCCTCAGAATCACCGCGCGTTTCGCTTCGCCGATCTCCTTCTCCATCGCTGCATAGCGCGTCATAAAGCAGTCCTGAGGTACCAGACGTCCACGGAACTCAAGCGGTAGAACGGCGATGATCGCGGGCGACAGCTGGCTGATGTTTTTGCGCGCATACTCCGTATCACCATCGAGCCAGCGGAAGAGTTTCTGACGCTTACGGCTCAGGTCTTCGGGAAATTCCAGCCCGGCGCCGCCCTGTCGTTCCCACTCCTCAACGATGATCCCGGCAACGACATCCTGGTTATCCAGTGACGCAGCCCAGGCACGAACGGCATCGCGGATCTGTTCGTGCTTATCTGCCGCGCCTGGCTGATTGCGATTTATCATCGCAACCGGAGTTAATCCGGTATTTTGTTGATATGAAATGGCGTGCATGTTCAGGACTCCTGTTTTGGCAGCCCGTCTGTGGGATTTGGATATGCTTCGGGATCAATTTCATGAGGGGTAACCACCCAGCCCAGGAGCTGGCATAACGGGATGATGCGTTTCTGTGGAATTCCATTTTTATAAATCCACTTCCCGACAGCCTGACCGCTGATACCAAAATGCTTACCAATAGAGGCCCGGGAAGCTGCGTTACTAATTTTTTGCTGAGTTTCTTTGTTCATGTGCTCTCCTTTTGTAGATGGATCGAAGCATACATGACGAAAGTTTATGTTTCAACAAACGAAAGATATTGTTTTAGTGCTGAGCGAAACCTTAGGTTGTAAAATGTGCGTATGAATGAGATTAACTACCCAGTGTTTGCCAAGCGAATTCAACAGGTCATGACAGAAAACGGCTGGAACAAATCCGATCTTGCCAAGAAAGTCATGCTCTCTCACACGGCTGTGCAAAATTGGGCCAAAGGGAAAAACGTTGCGAGTGGTGAAAGACTAAAACGGTTAGCCGCTGCTACGGGTAAACCCGAGCACTGGTTCTTTCTCCCTATAGAAGAAATTGACTCCTCCGAACGCTCTCAGAGGGAGCTGGACGAAACTGAATTAGTGATGCTTTCTCTCTTCAATCAGCTTCCCGAAGCTGAGAAGCTACGTCTTATCCTTCACACGAAAGGCGTCTTGAATGATTTAGAGCTGCTCAAGAACGACGTCTACGATCTGATAAACAACAACCACAAATAAATCTTTCATCACGATAAATCGAATGGCACCTGAAGGGTGCCTTTTTTTTGCCTCGTTACGAAATTTATACTTTCACATCACTTTACAAGCGAAACTTAATGTTGCATCATTGAATTCATCGACAACAAGCGCACCGTTGTCAGGTTAAGAAAAGTTCCGCCAGCCTGGCGACAAGGGCAAACAAGAGGGAATCATCATGGTTCATCAGCACTATGGCACCCAGACGGTCAACCGCGGCGCAGTTATGCCAGGCATGCTCGTCAAACACAAAGATTCAACCTGGACCGCGTCTGCTAATGCACGAGGCCGTCTGTATCTTCACCGTGGCGTCGAGCGCACCTACACCAAAGATTTGCTGGTTGAGGTCTATTTAAACGGCGTTGGAAATGGCCTTAGCCATTAACGGAGTGCGTTATGCAGGAAAAGAAATGCGCGTACTGCCGCAAGCCGATCGAGCAAGGGAAGGAAGTTAAAAACAAACTGCTCTTCATTCACGGCTCGCAGCTGAAACGCGAACAACGCGATTACTGTTCTGTACGTTGCGCTTCGTTCGACCAGATGGCTCACGAAGCATAACGTAAAAACCCGCCGAAGCGGGCCTAAACGTCCGGTGCCACCGACCAAAGTTACACCGGAATTTATACCAAACCAAAAACACACCCAATGGGCGCTATTTCTGGCCCGGGGATCTTACATCCAAAAATGAGGGTCTGACATGGAATTTTTCCATCTGCTCAAAGCCAGTCAGAAATCTGGCAAGAAAGATGCGGTGATTTGGTTCACTGCGAAAAGTGCAGCCCGCGCCAATCTCCAACTCGATGTTGCACTGGAAGAAGCAGGCATTGAAGAAACTGGCCGCGGTAAAGACTACGCCAAACCGATCCGCACCGATTTCCCCGTATATAACGACCTGCCGGAAGAAGGCACGGTGGATTACACCTGGTGCGAGCGCTACGCACTCCAGGACGATGGACGCACCTGGCTGCCAAAGGCAGGAGCTGAGTCTACTGGATCCGTGGTTAACACTGCCGCTCCGGAAACGACCGTTAAAGTCGAAACTATCGACGAGAGTGTTACGCTTGAAAACCGTACTCCAGCAGTCCGTTTTGCCTTCCACTTGACCAGCGACAAATATCAGACGCATATCAGTAAAGCGCAGCAGCTGGCTGCCAGCGAAATGTCACTGGATGAAGGCAACACCTATCTCCAGAATCTGCTACTGGCGAAGAACGACACCCCTGAAGTTGCCGAACTCAGCCTGAACGCTGAGTGGAAACTGGTACAGGCAATTAAGCAGGTATTCGCGCCAGATGAAGAGCACGAAGTAAAGCTACTTGCTGCTTTCATGGCCGACTGGTTGAGAGTAGATGCCGGCGACCGCAATGAGGTAGTAAGAGAGTGGAGGAGCGGAAAGCTTACTCTGCTCAAATCAGAAAGAACCAGCGACGCCGGGGTTGAAACTGGCCAGCATATCGCTACTGATGACGGTATCCAGATCGGCGAGCACGACGATGAAAACACCCGTTATCCAGTGTGCAGAATGCCCTTCCGCAAGCAACTTCTTTCACAGTTCACCGCCGACGAACTGCGCCACCACGTAACCCGCGAGCAGTACGAAGCTATCAGCGCGCTCGAGATGGACACTGACAACAGCTACGTTCAGAACCTGCTGCTGGCGGCAGAAAACTGCGAAGAGATTAAGGGCTACGATACCAAAGACCTGTGGTGCTACACCGACGCCATTCGCAAGGTGTTCAGCCAGGAGAAGCGTCACGAACTCGCTTTGGTTCTCCGTTTCACCAAAATATGGGCAGAAACTGATTACATTGACCGTGGCATCCTGGCGCGTGAATGGGCTGCCGGTAACCACATCAGCAGCGTGCAGCGTACTGATTTCGGCACTAACGCTGATGGCGGCTATGTTACCGACCGCGGCGAAGGCGCGCATCATACGATGGACACACTCGATCTTGAGATCGCATGCGCCCTGCTGCCTATGGATTTTCATCACTTTGAAATCCCCTCCAGCGTTTTGCGCCGCGCCAAAGAGATCGTGGCGAAGCGAGAAGAACCATGGAAATCATGGAGTGCCATTCTGCGCAACCAGCCTGGGGTTTTGTCGGTAAACCGCGCGGCTATCTTCAACGTGATCCGCATCGCTCCAGAAAACATTCATCACACGCCAGTGGCTCATCTTGAGTTCGTGAATAAAACCATGACGGCAGAGTTTAACTCCGCGGTTGAGCTTCTTCCGTTATCTGAGCCAGTTGTTGAGGTGGAAGCTCAAGCAACTCAACCGAAAGTTGAAAACCTCGGAGGTGGAATTTTCTCCATCGATGCCCTATTGGGTGGAACTACCGATCCGGTCATCAATACCTCCTCAAATGAAGTCCAAAAAACGGAAAACGCAGCGGAGACCACCAGCGATGTGCAGATGGAAACGACTCAGCCAGAGAAAGTCGAAAATACTGATCCGGTACAACCAGGCGAAGGCGCTGATGCAGCTGATACGCAAGCAGTTACCGTAGCTCCGGCAGAGATACTGGCCGCAGCCGCACCAAGCCTCACTAACCAGGAGCAGGCTGGTGTTCACCAAAAAACAGATTCTGTCAGCCAGGAAGAGACAGAACCTGCTCAAAGCGAACCAAAATCGGCACAAAACGAACCAGAAGTGCATCAGGAAGAACCAGCTGTTGAATATCCTGCTTATTTCGAGCCAGGCCGCTATGAAGGTCTTCCGAATGATGTTTATCACGCAGCAAACGGCATCAGCTCAACTCAGGTGAAAGATGCCCGTGTGTCGCTGATGTACTTCAATGCGCGCCACGTTGAGAAAACCATCGTCAAAGAGCGCTCCGCGGTGCTGGACATGGGCAACTTGGTGCATGCGCTGGCGTTGCAGCCTGAACAACTGGACGCAGAATTCAGCGTTGAACCGGTAATCCCGGAAGGCGCATTCACAACGGCCGCGACCCTGCGCGCCTTTATCGATGAGCACAATGCCAGCCTGCCGGCGCTGCTGTCTGCCGACGACATTAAGGTGTTACTGGAAGAGTACAACGCCACCCTGCCGCCGCAGGTTCCGCTTGGCGCTAACCTGGAAGAAACGGCGCAGAACTATATGGCGCTGCCAGCTGACTTCCAGCGTATTGATGGTGACCAGAAGCAGACGGCGACGGCAATGAAGGCTTGCATCAAAGAGTACAACGCCACCCTGCCGACGCCGGTTAAAACTAGCGGCAGCCGTGACGCGCTGCTCGAGCAGTTAGCGATCATCAACCCTGACATGGTGGTGCAGGAAGCACAGAAGCCACAACCGCTGAAAGTATCTGGCACGAAGGCCGATCTGATTCAGGCCGTGAAGACAGTCAAACCAGATGCCGTGTTTGCCGACGAGCTGCTGGATGCCTGGCGCGATAACCCGGAGGGGAAAGTGCTGGTCACTCGCCAGCAGCTGGGCACCGCACTGAATATCCAAAAAGCGCTTCTGGCACACCCGACCGCTGGCATGCTGCTGACCCACCCGAGCCGCGCCGTCGAGGTGAGTTACTTCGGCTTTGATGAGGAGACGGGCCTGGAAGTTCGTGTGCGCCCTGACCTTGAGATCGACCTGGACGGCGTGCGTATTGGTGCTGACCTGAAAACCATCAGCATGTGGAACGTTAAGCAGGAAAGCCTGCGCGCCAGGCTACACCGGGAAATCATTGAACGTGATTATCACCTGAGCGCGGCTATGTACTGCGAAACCGCGGCGCTGGACCAGTTCTTCTGGATTTTCGTCAACAAAGACGAGAACTACCACTGGATCGCCATCATCGAGGCATCCGCAGACCTTCTGGAACTGGGCATGCTCGAGTACCGAAAAGCAATGCGCGCTATAGCAACCGGCTTCGACACAGGGGAATGGCCAGCGCCAATCATCGACGATTACACCGACGAACTGAACGACTTCGACCTGCGCCGCCTTGAAGCGCTGCGTACTCAGGCATAAGGGGAATGATGATGGAAAACATGAATATCGTAACTGCTGAGCAGCAGGCTCCAAACACTATCTCTGCCAGCAATGCAATTTTCAATGTGCAGGCTCTTGGGCAGCTTACCGCCTTTGCAAATCTGATGGCTGACTCTCAGGTTACTGTTCCTGCACACCTGGCAGGGAAGCCCGCCGATTGCATGGCGATTGTCATGCAGGCTATGCAATGGGGTATGAATCCTTACGCAGTGGCGCAAAAAACACATCTGGTTAACGGCGTACTGGGATATGAAGCTCAACTGATCAACGCTGTGATTGCCAGTTCAAGCGCTATTCGCGGACGCTTCCACTACCGCTACGGCGGCGAGTGGGAGCGATGCGCAAAAACGAAAGAGATTCAGCGTAAAAAGCATGGGAAAAACGGGGAATACACTGTCACAGAACGCATCCGTGGCTGGAATGATGAAGATGAAAACGGCTTATTTGTACAGGTTGGCGCCATTTTGCGAGGTGAATCCGAAATCACTTGGGGTGAACCTGTTTACCTTTCAGGAATTGTCACTCGCAACTCACCGCTCTGGGTTTCCAATCCTAAGCAACAGATCGCTTATCTGGCGGTGAAGTACTGGGCTCGCCTGTATTGCCCTGAAGTCATCCTCGGCGTCTATAGCCCGGACGAAGTTGAGCAGCGCACTGAGAAAGAAATAAATCCGGCGCCGCAGCGAATGAGCATGGCTGAAATTGCTGCGGACAACGTATCTAGCCCACAGAATACGCATCAGTCCTCAGAAAATATCGACATTCTGGCCAAGGATTTCCGCGACCGCATTGAGGCCGCTCAGGATGTGGATAGCGCCAAAGCGGTCCGTGCCGACATCGAAACGGCTAAAGCGACGCTTGGATCCGCACTGTTCACCGAGCTGAAAAACAAAGCTGTTAAGCGGTACTACCTGGTCGATGCACGTAACAAGGTGGAAGCGGCGATCAACTCCCTGCCTTCTCCAGAAGAACCTGACGCGGCAGAACGATTCGCGGAAGCCGAGCGCGTGCTGGCATCTTCAAAGCGTCACCTTGGCGACGAGCTGCACGATCAGTTCAGCATCACCCTGGCGGATATGAGACCGGAATACGTGGACTAAGGGAGGCGGGAGGGTCCGCCCTCCCGGTAACGATATGACGAAAATTATTGAACGCGGGATGATTTTTAACGGCGAGATGGTGCGCGCCATCCTCGACGGCCGTAAGACGCAGACACGTAGGATTATTAAGGACTGCACGGTCGGAAGAGACCCAATTTCAAAATTCATTCAGATCGGGAAGAAGTTTATCGGCTGTTACCCGGAAGATGTTCCCGAACTAATCAGGGAATGCTGCCCGTACGGAGTACCAGGCGATCGTATTTGGGTGCGCGAAACCTGGTGGCAAGCTGGGCAAAGTCATGCTCGCTATCCGGACGATGATGAATACGGTTGGTATGGCTCTCGTCGCATTCTCTTTGCTGCTGATGGGAATCCACCAAATGAACCTAATGATCATTATCCGAACGGCTTGGGGGGCGGGAAATTCTCAGCAGCGAAACCAAATCATCTTTGGCGTAAGCGACCATCGATACACATGCCGCGCTGGGCAAGCCGCATTCTGTTGGAAATCACCGACGTCCGTGTTGAGCGATTGAATTGCATCAGCGAAACGGACGCAGAGGCAGAAGGCATCGATATGGAGGCACTTTCTGACTCCCAGGACTGTTACGACTGCATTGCAGGCCACAACATGACCGGAAGACCAACGGCAACAGGCGCATTTAAGTACCTGTGGGAATCCATCTACGGTTCTGACAGCTGGCGCGCTAACCCATGGGTCTGGGTGATCGAGTTTAAGCGTATCGAAGGAGATGGCCATGCGACTGATTAACCGAGGTAACCAGCAATCCCCGTTAGCGCGTCAGGCATGCGACATCGCGCTGGCAGCCCACCAGCAAAGATACGGCGACTATGGGCGCAGCAAGATGAAAGAGACGTATACGGTGAAGGTTGAAGGCGTGAAGGTCTGGGTGGAGGTGGTGAACCGCAAGGCGAGCTATGTGGCCACGGCAATGACAGGCATGCGCCGCTTGCGTGCCCTTCCCGGCCAGGCGTCCTGATAAAGAATTATCAAACGGCCCCGGTTGGGGCCCTTGGAGAACGAAGATGAGCAAAGCAACGAATAAATTTGAGCTGATGAGCACCAAAGACATCTGCGGGCAGCTGTGTATTTCCTCACGCACGCTCGAACGCTACAGGAAAAGAGCCCCAAACGAGAACCCTTTTCCTGAGCCCGATTGCGCTTACATGGGTGGCCCCAATAAATGGTTAAGAACCAAAGTCACCGCCTGGCAGATTAAAGAGATGTCACGATCAACCCGTAAGCCGATGTCTCACCTGAACCTAACCCGTGATGATAAAGGCCGTCTCACCCGACCTGACGCGGCGTGAACTCCAGAATGTCGGGCTCGACGATGCTCATAAGTCGGGCCCACCACTTACCATATGCCACTCTCATTTCCTCAACATAGGTGTGCTTGTCGTACACTGACCACACACCAGGCAGTTTGTGACCAAGCATTATTTCGGCGATATGCGGCTCGGTTAGCTCTGAGAAATTCGTTCGCGCAGTCCTGCGCAGATCATGAATAGTAAAGTGTGGGACCTGCTCGTTATAAGCCTTGAGCATGAACTTAACCAGGTTACTGCTGATGCTCATATGGAAGCCTTCACTCATCGGCTTGTCTTCATATTTTGAAAAAACAAAGCGTCCTGGCGCCAGCTCAATGGCCCGTCTTATCAGTGGAAGCATTTCTGGGATGATAGGTCGAATTATCGGTTTCTTTGTCTTCCGTCCTGTCTTGTGGTTTTCCCATGGAACAGTCCAGATCCCTTCTTCAAAATCAAAATGTGCTACTTCAGCCTGCCGGAGTTCGCCGACCCTGCACGCCCATATCAGTGACAATTTATAGAGGATCTTGTTTCGCTCAATGAGGCGGGAATCCTCAATGGCTCGCCAGACAATCGCTAGTTCTTTGCGGTCCAGTGTTCGCTCACCCATTTGTTTCTGGATGCCGAAATCACGCCCAGACATTTCAGCCAGTGGATTGACCTCCAGCAACTGGCGTTTCACCGCCCATGAATAACACTGCCGGCCATTGCTGATTACGCGCCGGGTAATCTCGGTGTATCCCTGCGCCAGACGATCCAGAACAGTGAGCCAGTTGTGAAGCGTCAGCTGATGCGCCGGGTACTTCCCGAGCTTAGGGAAAACGTGCAATTCAAACGTGCGGAGGACCTGCCCGGCTGATTCTTTCTGAATGCAGACCATAGCGTGCCATTCGCGAAACAGCTCTTCGAAGGTGTACTGGCTGTTAATCTTGGCTTTGTCGAGGCTTTGCCTAATCCGAGGGTTTTCGCCACGGGCAAGAATAGCGGCCCACTTAGCGACTTCATCGCGCGCGGCTTTTAATCCGAATTCCGGATAGCTGCCGATCGTCATCTTGTCCTGTTTGCCCAGGAAGCGAAATCGGTAGAAAAAAGTAACGGCCCCCTTTTTGGAGATGCGTACCCACAGACCATCACGGTCTGCCTTTTCTTCAACTTTGTCTCGTTCGCGCCCAAGGCACGACTTTAGATAACTATCTGAAATAGCCATGATTTATCCCTGCGTGTGTCCATCAGAACGTGAGGTTCTGTGTCCATCATAGGATATGGACGCGCTGGTGGACACAAAAACCATGACTTATGATGTCGTAGGTTGACTGTACATGCAAACAGTATAATTTTTGGAAAGGCAGAGTTGATGGGGATCTTGAGGCGTTATTGTCGGAGGTTTGCGGAGGCTGGCGGGGTATCAATTATCGATGTGAGCAATGATCGAAAAGTTACGTATGTTCTTCATATAGTTAAATAATTATGCCTTACGAATTCCTGGAGGCCGCTGTTCTTAGCCTGACGTTTTTCAGTGCGAAAACGCAGCATTCTACACTACAACCTCGTCTGCTGGAAATGCACTTAGAGTCAGGTATAGCGCGAAGAGACGGCGTTTACTTTATTGCGATGTAAATAATAATAAAGCCCGGCAGATCACCGGGCCTCAGAAGAGAGCGTCTCAACACGAAGTTGGTCGGGTGCCAGTGCAACGCTGAGAATGACGGGCTGCCAGGCTTCCCGGGCGGTAAGCCTTGGGGAAACGCCTTTAGCAAGCCAGAACCCGCCCACACCGCCCAAGGCGGCACCGCACATGGCGGCCAAATCTGTGCCGAACAGCATCTGGAAAACCCCGCCCATCACAAACAGTCCGGCGAGCGGAGAGAGGTAAACCAGTATGGCGGAAGTGAGCAGGCTGCCTTCAGCGATGCCGAGCTCCACTTTTTGCCCTGCCACCAGCGGCTGATCGCTCGACACAGCAATAGTGTGCGACGTTTGCGGCCCCAGCTTATTCAATACGCGGCTGCCGCAACCGGCTCGCGAAGCGCAGCTGCTGCATGATGCTTTAACGTCACAGCTGACAAGCGCTACTCCATCCTGCCAGGATACGACCGTCGCCCACTCTTTAATCATTGCGCAGCCCTGAATTTAATGCTGTCTGAAATACGTTTTGCTGTTGGCGGCGGTAATTCACCAACAATGGTAATTTCCGCATTATCGCGTACCGTCGTGCTAACCGTCCGGCGACCGGTACGGAGCATCTGTTCGGAACTGTTCGCCGTAGCGCGATTGATATTCACCGAGAAGCTAAATAGCCCATCGGAATAGAGGCGCGATTCAACCGGTGTTTCGATAGTCGGCAGCTGGCGACGGCTGCTGGATACTTCGCTGAATCCTTGCGGGATCCAGGAAGGTACCCAGTTGAAATTGACAGAATCGCCGGCAGGTACGGAAAGCAAAGGCGGCAGGCTGGCTTTGGCCAGATTCTGCATACTGTTGCCAACCTGACCGTTCACGTCGAAGGAGATCACGCGGAACTGCTCCAGCGTTTCACCGTCGAGATCGAGCAGATCAACGCGCATCGGCAGCTTCGTCTCTGCGTCAATCCAGACGATATAGCTGTAACGTGTCCCATCCCGCGCGACTACGCGGATCACTTCGCACAACCTGTCGGCAATACGCGTTCGCCCCACCGAGATAAAATCATAGTAGGGGGCGAGACGTTTAAAATCGGTGTAAATGAGCGATGGCAGGGAATCAACGATGTAGTCACCATTGAGCGTAAACGGCTCAAGGCCTGGCTCGAAATAGCTGATTTCGTTCCCACGCTGGACCACTTCCCGACGCGGGCCATCCATCTGTAAAAGCTGGGCGAGCGGCTGATTATCAAGGCGGGCGTGGCGATAGCGTAACGATTCGACACCCTGCTTATTGATGCTAATAAATGCCAACTCGTAATTGAGTGACTGGCTGGCCAGATTCATTTGCTGCAACAACGCCCCGGATGAAACATCAGCCGAGGCGTTAGCAGAGAAGAACAGGCTACCCGCCATCAAAGACATGGCGAACCAAAGTTGCTTCATTACTGCGATTGCGTTCCTAAAGTTTGGTTTCCTGGCACCTGCACAGCAGCCTGCTGGGTTTGGGCCTGCTCAAACTGAAGCTGCTCGGAGTGCAGACGACGCTGCAACTCGTAATCCTGCAACATCGCATTAATGCGACGACGCTGCTCCTGTACCTGCTGTTGCTGTCCGCCGCTTGCGGAGGCATCTGCCGGTACGCCCAGGCTAACCGGACTGGCTTTACCCATCATCGGCAGCGTATTGAACACTGGCGCTTCAGGCTGCTGACTGGCTTCAGACTGGGTATTATAGTGCTGGACCCCAACGATAACTGCAAGCGATACACACGCAGCGACTCCCATCTGGGTGAGCTGGCTGGCCCATGGACGCACCTTGTGCCAGAACGGCATTTTCTGCCACTGGTGAGGTGCAGGCTGCGCTTCAGGAATAAGCGGCGTGGTCTGATGAACAGGTTCGTTCTCAATGGCCGCCATAACGCGTGCTGAGATATCGAAATGGAGAACATCGCTGGTATCACCCCGCAGAGTGTCGCGGATAAGATGATAGTTCTCCCAGGTCTGTTGCATTTCGGGAGAATGAGACAACTCATCGAGCAGCTCACTATCCAGCATTTCACCATCCATTAAAGCGGAAAGTTTTTCTTTCTGCATGCCTAATACCTTTTCCAGTATCCCGCTATCGTCAACGCCTGATAAGCGGTTGAACTTTATTATCAATGGCTTCTCGCGCACGGAAAATTCGTGAACGAACCGTGCCGACCGGACAATCCATGATGGCGGCTATCTCTTCATAGCTTAGGCCATCCAGCTCCCGTAACGTAATTGCCATGCGTAAATCTTCCGGGAGCGACTCGATCGTGCGAAAAACGATTTGTCTCAGTTCTTCTGACAACATTAAGTTCTCAGGGTTCGAAATTTCTTTCAGCGCGCCGCCACTTTCGAAGTTTTCTGCATCGATAGCGTCAACATCACTTGAAGGCGGACGACGCCCCTGAGCAACCAAATAATTCTTAGCCGTATTGACTGCAATACGATACAGCCAGGTATAAAAAGCACTATCCCCCCGGAATGAATCCAGCGCGCGATAGGCCTTAATAAAAGACTCTTGTACCACATCAGGAACATCGCCTGACGGTACATAGCGGGAAACCAGACTCGCTACCTTATGCTGGTAGCGCACCACCAGTAGGTTAAAAGCTTTCTGATCTCCCTTCTGGACCCGTTCAACCAGGACCTGGTCCGTTAACTGCTCGCTCATCCGAGGTAATGTCTCCCCAAACCAAATTCCACGCGTTATCGAAACGCCACTCTAACAACATTGCACTTTGAGCAAGCACCGAATTAGAGCGTCTGTTCTTCAATAAGTTCCGTAACGCCTTTGTTTTTGTTCATCGCGCCGCAGACCGTTCATTTTCTCTCATTATAAGACTGTTCACGATACGCACCCGCTTTCTGACAAGAATCATTAACTTTATCGTCAGAAGAGTAACGCAACACAGGCTTTATTTCACCACAAAATCTGAAGCTAACGATCTGCTTCGCAAAATAATTCCAGTCATTTAGCGATGATTTAACTTCCGGCCATCCGTTTAGTCATTGCAACACGCTTCAAAAAAAACGTGCGATAACTCGCATCACAATGCTATTCTGCCCAGACCATGTTTAGTAAATTAAACAAACACCATGAATACAACGCCTGAACTCCATTGTGATGTACTGATTATCGGCAGCGGTGCTGCTGGCCTCTCCCTCGCGCTGCGCCTGGCGGAACATCAGAACGTAATCGTGCTGAGTAAAGGGCCGATGAGCGAAGGTTCCACCTTCTATGCACAAGGCGGTATTGCCGCCGTGTTTGATGAAACGGACAGCATTGCCTCACACGTAGAAGACACTCTGATTGCCGGTGCCGGGATCGTGGATGAGCATGCCGCAGAGTTTGTCGCCAGCAATGCCCGCCACTGCGTGCAATGGCTTATCGACCAGGGCGTGCTGTTTGATACTCAGGTTCAGCCTAATGGTGAAGAGAGCTATCATCTGACCCGTGAAGGCGGGCACAGCCATCGCCGTATTCTGCACGCTGCTGATGCAACAGGAAAAGCGGTTGAAACCACATTGGTCAGCAAAGCCCTCAGCCATCCCAATATTCGGGTGCTGGAGCGCAGTAACGCCGTCGACCTGATTATTTCCGATAAAATTGGCCTGCCCGGCACGCGCCGTGTTGTCGGCGCATGGGTGTGGAATCGGAATAAAGAGACGGTGGAAACCTGCCAGGCTAAAGCCGTTGTGCTGGCGACCGGCGGCGCCTCCAAGGTTTACCAGTACACGACTAACCCGGATATCGCCTCCGGAGACGGTATCGCCATGGCCTGGCGCGCAGGCTGCCGCGTAGCGAATATGGAGTTTAATCAGTTCCATCCTACCGCCCTGTTCCACCCGCAGGCACGTAACTTCCTGTTAACTGAAGCGTTGCGCGGCGAAGGCGCGTATCTCAAGCGACCGGACGGTTCCAGGTTTATGCCGGACTTCGACCCCCGAGGTGAACTTGCCCCGCGGGATATCGTGGCCCGCGCCATTGACCACGAGATGAAGCGGCTTGGCGTGGACTGTATGTATCTGGACATTAGCCATAAACCGGCAGACTTTATTCGCCAGCACTTCCCGATGATTTATGAAAAGCTGCTGAGTCTGGGTATCGATTTAACCCGCGATCCGGTGCCGATTGTGCCTGCTGCCCACTATACCTGTGGCGGGGTGATAGTTGACGATCATGGTCGTACCGACGTGGATGGTTTGTATGCGATCGGCGAGGTCAGTTACACCGGCCTGCATGGTGCGAATCGCATGGCATCAAACTCATTGCTGGAGTGTCTTGTGTATGGGTGGTCGGCTGCGGAAGATATAACCAAACGCATGCCCTATGCACGTCCAACAACGCACCTGCCAGCATGGGATGAAAGTCGGGTAGAGAACCCGGACGAACTGGTTGTTATCCAGCATAACTGGCACGAGCTGCGGCTTCTCATGTGGGATTATGTCGGGATTGTACGCACAACGAAGCGTCTGGAACGCGCGTTACGCCGCATCATGATGTTGCAGCAGGAAATTGATGAATATTACGCCAACTTCCGCGTTTCCAATAATCTGCTGGAGCTGCGCAACCTTGTGCAGGTTGCCGAGCTGATTGTACGCTGTGCGATGATGCGCAAAGAGAGTCGTGGCCTGCATTATACGCTGGACTATCCCGACCCGCTGGAAACGTCCGGCCCGTCGGTGTTGACGCCGCAGGTTCACATAAACAGATAAAAGGCCTGGGTCAGGGCAGTGTAATCTTCGGAATAACGCTGGTCTGGCCCGCGAATAACCATCCTGTCGGTAAAGCACTCCCCCTCTTTCGGCGAGAGCGCCAGCAACACACGGTGCGGTAAGCGACCTTCCGTATCCGAAATATCGGTACGAAGACGCAAACTCCAGCCGATATCCCGAGCGATCTCAATGAAGGTGTTACCCGTGCTTTCGGGCAAGACCACGCAGAAAAATCCCTCTTCCGAGATGAGTTCCGCCGCGCTGGTCAGTAGCGCCTTGTGATCGAGCGAGCCGGTGTAACGTGCCTGCTCGCGTTCCGGCGTTCCACACTCCACACCTGGCGTGAAATACGGCGGATTGCTGACGATCAAATCGTAACGCGCAGTCTGCTCCGGTGCCCAGGTCAGGACATCGGCACATTCCACCCTGATCCGTTCTGCCCACGGAGAATCGGCAGCGTTTTCGCTTGCCTGCTGGGCCGCCTGAGGATCAAGCTCAACGGCGTCGATCGTGACGTGTTCTTCGGTACGCTGCGCCAGCATCAGCGCCTGAAGTCCGCTGCCCGTACCAATATCCAGAATGCGTTTTACACCTGCGACAGGGGCCCATGCACCCAGTAAAATACCGTCTGTACCGACTTTCATTGCGCAACGATCGTGCGCCACAAAAAATTGTTTAAACGTAAAACCATCGCGGCGCAACTGCGCTTTGAGTTGAGACATGTCAGGGCAACCTTCTGTGTGAAACTGGAGTAGCATAGGGGAAAGCGAAGTGGTCGAAAAGCGATATCCATACAAACAGATGAAGATTACAGCCGTAACGTCTATAATCAGCGCCCCACACAGAGGTAGAACATGACTGTAACGACTTTTTCCGAACTTGAACTCGATGAAAGCCTGCTCAATGCTCTTGAGAGTAAAGGCTTTACACGCCCGACCGCCATTCAGGCCGCGGCCATTCCGCCTGCGCTTGAGGGCCGCGATGTGCTCGGTTCTGCGCCAACCGGCACGGGGAAGACAGCAGCCTACTTGCTGCCTGTGTTGCAGCATTTGCTCGATTTTCCGCGTAAAAAATCAGGGCCGCCGCGCATTTTGATCCTGACCCCGACCCGTGAACTGGCGATGCAGGTTGCCGAACACGCGCGTGAGCTGGCGGCGAACACCCATCTGGATATCGCGACCATCACCGGCGGCGTAGCGTATATGAACCACGCCGAAGTGTTCAGCGAAAACCAGGATATCGTTGTCGCGACGACAGGCCGTCTGCTGCAATACATAAAAGAAGAGAACTTCGACTGCCGGGCGGTGGAAACGCTGATTCTCGATGAAGCTGACCGCATGCTGGACATGGGCTTTGCCCAGGATATCGAACACATCGCGGGTGAAACGCGCTGGCGTAACCAGACAATGCTGTTCTCGGCAACCCTTGAAGGGGATGCCATTAAAGATTTCGCCGAACGTCTGCTGGAAGATCCGGTGGAAGTGTCCGCTACGCCATCGACGCGTGAGCGTAAGAAGATCCATCAGTGGTACTACCGCGCAGATAACCTTGAGCATAAGGTTGAGTTGCTGAAACATCTGCTGAAGCAGGAAGAAGCAACCCGTACCATCGTCTTCGTACGTAAACGTGAGCGAGTGCATGAGCTGGCAGAAATGCTGCGCAACGCTGGCATCAACAACTGCTATCTCGAAGGTGAAATGGCACAGGTTAAGCGTACCGAAGGGATTAAGCGCCTGACCGATGGTCGCGTGAATGTGCTGGTTGCAACCGACGTTGCCGCGCGCGGGATCGACATCCCGGACGTAAGCCATGTGATCAACTTTGATATGCCGCGCAGCGGTGATACTTACCTGCACCGTATTGGTCGTACCGGCCGTGCGGGCCGCAAAGGGATTGCTATTTCTCTGGTAGAAGCACACGACCATCTGCTGCTCCAAAAAATTGGCCGCTACGTTGATGAGCCGCTAAAAGCTCGTGTGATTGACGAACTTCGTCCGACGACACGTGCACCGAGTGAAAAAATGACGGGTAAACCGTCCAAGAAAGCGCTCGCGAAACGTGCTGAGAGAAAAGAGAAAGAAAAAGAGAAGCCGCGCGTGAAGCAGCGCCACCGCGATACCAAAAATATTGGTAAGCGCCGTAAGCCAAGTTCTGCTGCGCCAGAGACAAAAACTGAAGAGTAAAAAAAAGCCGGGACATTCCCGGCTTTTTTATTCCACCCCCGAAGCTGAAACCTTACAGGCTTTCAGTAAAGGTACGGGCGATAACGTCGCGCTGCTGTTCCGGAGTCAGAGAGTTGAAACGCACCGCATAGCCAGACACACGGATGGTCAGCTGCGGGTATTTTTCTGGGTTCTCAACAGCATCCATCAGCGTTTCACGACGCAGGACGTTAACGTTCAGGTGCTGACCACCTTCCACGCGCACTTCTGGTTGCACTTGCATTGGAATTTCACGGTATTCAATTTCGCCCAGTTTGCTCACCGGAACGATTTCGTATTCCGCAAAACCTGCTTTCGCTACTACACAGCGCGCTTCGTTTTTCTCGCTGTCCAGCAGCCAGAAAGAGTTCAGCAGATCGTCATTTGCAGCTTTAGTAATCTGGATACCTGTAATCATGTGTTGCCTCCCTTAGGCTACATTAACTGATGCTGGCCTTTTGCGGCCAATTGGTAAAACCATTGTTTGTTGTGTGTATATATAACATTCAGACCCGGGTGATTTATTGATTTAAATCAACAAAATCACTAACCACATAAAGAGTGTGGTCTGAATTTTTTGTTTTAGATCAATTTTAATGATTTACCAATTCAACTTACCCTGCCTGGTTTTCAACATAAATTGAGACACTTAGCCGCTTTTCCGCGGGTAATTTTGCTCACCAGCCATTAGCAGGTAAGCTAGGCAAAGAATGAAATTCGCAGGAGAGCGAGATGACAACACCTTTAACCTGGCATGACGTGCTGGCAGAAGAGAAGCAGCAGCCCTATTTTATTAATACCCTCAGTACCGTTGCGGCTGAACGGCAGGCCGGCCAGACAATTTATCCACCGCAGAAAGATGTATTTAACGCCTTTCGCTACACCGAACTGAGCGACGTGAAGGTGGTTATACTGGGGCAGGATCCGTACCATGGTCCCGGGCAGGCTCACGGACTGGCATTTTCCGTGCGTCCGGGCGTGGCCATTCCCCCTTCTCTGCTGAATATGTATAAAGAGCTGGAAGGAACGATTCCGGGTTTCACCCGCCCTAATCACGGTTATCTGGAAAGCTGGGCGCGCCAGGGCGTGCTGTTGCTGAATACCGTATTAACCGTCCGGGCGGGTCAGGCACACTCCCACGCCAGTCTGGGATGGGAAACCTTTACCGATAAGGTTATCAGCCTGATCAATGAGCATCGTGAAGGCGTCGTGTTTTTACTCTGGGGTTCACATGCCCAAAAGAAAGGGGCGATTATCGATCGTCAGCGCCATCACGTACTGAAAGCACCGCACCCGTCGCCGCTGTCTGCGCATCGCGGTTTCTTTGGCAGTAACCATTTTGTTCTGACGAATGAGTGGCTGGAAAAGCGTGGCGAAAAGCCGATTGACTGGATGCCTGTGTTACCGGCAGAGAGTGAGTAGGGTTTGAATGTGCCGGGTCAGGCCCGGCACATATAAGGCTTATGCCTTGTTCTGACGCCACCATTCGGCCAGCAGCACGCCGGTCGCAACGGATACGTTCAGGCTTTCAACGTTGCCAGTGCCGTCGATAGAAACGCTCATGTCAGCGCTGGAGAGTGCCGCATCAGACAGACCATCGCGCTCCTGACCTAACACCAGCACCATTTTGCGCGGCAACGTCGCTTTAAACAGCGGCGTAGCGGCACGGCTTGAGGTGGTGACAATGGTGTAGCCCGCGTTACGGAATTGCTCAAGGGCCTCCAGCACGCTGTCGCCGGTGATCGGCTGAACATGCTCAGCACCGCCTTCCGCGGTACGGATTGCCGCACCGGATTCCAGCAGCGCGGCATCCTGCAACAGAACGCCTTTCACGCCAAAGTGCGCGCAGCTACGCATCATAGCGCCCAGGTTATGCGGGTTACCCACATCTTCCAGCGCCAGCACACAGTCATCGGCATCCGCCTGGCTGACCCACTGCTGCACGGTGGTGCCGTTACGTTTTTTGATCAGGAAGCAGACGCCGCCGTGGTGTTCAGTCCCGGACGCTTTTGTCAGCTCGGCATCGTCAACCACGTGGTAGGCTTTACGGTTCGCCGCCATCCAGCGCAGCGCTTCTTTAAAGCGCGGGGTCACGCTCTGGATAAACCATGCGCGAACGATACACTCCGGGCGGCTCTGGAACAGGGCCTGACATGCGTTCTCGCCATATACACGGGTTTCTTCCGCACGCTGACGACGCAGCACTTCCGGATCGATAAAGCTTTTTCCGCTGATACCGCCGTGATCGGCTTTTTCGGTCGCCTCTTCACCGGGCGCGCGAGAAACGGTACGCCATGGCGATCCACCGTCGCGGACAAAATCATCGCGTTTGCGATCGTCACGCTTACGGTCATCACGTTTGCGGTCATCGCCGCGGTTATTTCTGTCATCGCGGGCGGGGCGACGGCCACCGTCTGCACGAGAAGACGCCGGACGCCCGCCACCTTTTCCGGTACGCGGATTTTGGGTGCGTTTATCAGAGTCATCATCACTGCGGACATACATCACTTTGACCTTGCCGCTTTTGTTTTTCATTTCGTCGTTCATGCTTTTCTCCACCAGCGCTGCGCGAAGCGCGCAGATTACCCGATGTGCAAGCTCATAGCCATAATTTCGTACAAAAGCCTGTGACTATTGTTCCCATTGAATAAAACGCGTTGTCGATTTATACAGGCTCACTGATAATATGTAACATATCAGAAACATTATCGGCGTTCTACCGTTGTTCCACGGCTCTATCAGAGGTTAGTTATGAATACCGTATGTGCCAACTGTCAGGCTTTAAACCGCATTCCGGACGATCGGATGGATGACGGTGCGAAATGCGGGCGTTGTGGCCACGAATTATTTGATGGCGATGTCATTAACGCGACGGGTGCTACGCTGGACAAACTCCTCAAGGACGATCTGCCGGTTGTGGTCGATTTCTGGGCACCGTGGTGCGGCCCCTGCCGTAACTTTGCGCCCATCTTCGAAGACGTGGCTGAAGAGCGCAGCGGGAAAATGCGTTTTGTTAAAGTGAATACCGAAGCGGAACGTGAACTCAGCGCCCGTTTTCGCATTCGCAGCATTCCAACCATTATGATTTTCAAAAATGGGGAAGTGATCGACATGCTCAATGGTGCAGTACCGAAGGCGCCTTTCGACAGCTGGTTAAACGAATCCCTGTAACATTCACGGGGCACATCTTGTGCCCCGTTCTCTCCTCTGCGAAAATGGGTTTTTTCCTGCCTTTTCGCCCATGACTGATAACGCTGTACTTCAATTACGCGCCGAGCGCCTTGCGCGCGCAACCCGCCCTTTTCTGGCCCGAGGCAATCGTATTCGCCGCTGCCAGCGCTGCCTTTTACCGCTGAAAGTGTGTCTGTGCGAAACGCTTACACCGAGCGAGGCGAAAAGCCGCTTTTGTCTGGTCATGTTCGATACCGAACCGATGAAGCCCAGCAACACGGGGCGTTTGATCGCCGATATTCTGCCCAATACCGCAGCGTTTCAGTGGTCGCGCACTGAGCCACCTCAGGCTCTGCTTGACCTGGTGGCAAACCCGGACTATCAGCCCATGGTCGTTTTCCCGGCATCATATGCAGGCGAACAACGCCAGGTGCTTACGGCGCCACCATCCGGTAAGCCGCCGCTGTTTATTATGCTCGACGGCACCTGGACCGAAGCAAGAAAGATGTTTCGCAAAAGCCCTTATCTTGATGCGCTGCCGGTGATCTCCGTCGATCTGTCGCGCGTTTCGGCCTATCGCTTACGAGAAGCGCATGCCGAGGGTCAATATTGCACCGCTGAAGTCGCCATTGCGCTACTGGATCTGGCGGGCGATACCCAGGCGGCCAGCGCATTAAGCTCCCACTTCTCCTGCTTCCGCGAACGTTATCTGGCAGGAAAAACCGTTCATAAGGGTAGCGTCACAGCAACAGAGACAGAAAGCGTTTAAAATCATCAGGTCGCTTGCATTCACAGGAGGCCTGCATGAGCCAGAGAGGGTTAGAAGCGCTACTCCGTCCGAAATCCATTGCCGTTATTGGCGCCTCGATGAAACCGGACCGCGCAGGGTATCTGATGATGCGTAACCTGCTGGCTGGCGGGTTTAACGGCCCGGTCATGCCCGTTACGCCCGCTTATAAAGCGGTACAGGGGGTGCTGGCGTGGCCGGACGTGCAAAGTTTACCGTTTGTTCCCGACCTCGCCGTGCTCTGTACGCATGCGAAACGAAACCTCGAATTGCTTGAGTCGCTCGGTCAGAAAGGCTGTAAAACCTGCATTATTCTTTCCTCGCCTCCTGAACAGCAGCCCGAACTGCTGGCCTGCGCCAGCCGCTACCAGATGCGCATTCTTGGTCCAAATAGCCTCGGTCTGCTTGCGCCCTGGCAAGGGCTGAATGCCAGTTTTTCCCCGGTTCCGATCCGTAAAGGCAAACTGGCCTTTATTTCACAGTCGGCAGCGGTATCCAATACCATCCTCGACTGGGCGCAGCAGCGTGAGATGGGCTTTTCCTATTTCATCGCCCTCGGCGACAGCCTGGACATTGACGTCGATGAGCTGCTGGATTTCCTGGCGCGTGACAGCAAAACCAGCGCTATCCTGCTCTACCTTGAACACCTGAGTGACGCCCGTCGTTTTGTGTCGGCATCGCGTAGCGCATCGCGTAATAAACCGATTCTGGTCATCAAAAGCGGGCGCAGCCCCGCGGCTCAGCGCCTGCTGCAATCCCATTCCGGGATGGATCCCGCATGGGATGCAGCGATCCAGCGCGCCGGTTTACTGCGGGTACAGGATACGCACGAGCTTTTTTCCGCCGTCGAAACGTTGAGCCACATGCGTCCCCTGCGCGGTGAAAAGCTGATGATTGTCAGCAACGGAGCCGCTCCCGCCGCCCTGGCGCTGGACGAGCTCTGGCTACGCAACGGCAAGCTGGCCACGCTGGGTGAAGAGACGCTCCAGCGCCTGCGGGACGCGTTACCGGGAAGCGTTGTTCCCGATAATCCCCTCGATTTGCGCGATGATGCCAGCAGCGATCGTTACATTAAGGCGATCACGATTTTGCTGGATAGCCAGGACTTTGATGCGCTGATGATTATCCATTCGCCCAGCGCGGTTGCGCCAGGCAGCGAAAGTGCACGAACGCTGATTGAGGCTGTCCGAAACCATCCGCGCGGCAAATACGTCACCCTGCTGACCAACTGGTGCGGCGAGTTCTCCTCGCAGGAAGCGCGACGTCTGTTTAGTGAAGCCGGGTTGCCAACCTACCGTACGCCAGAGGGCACCATAACCGCGTTTATGCATATGGTTGAGTACCGCCGCAACCAGAAGCAGCTGCGTGAAACGCCTGCCCTACCGGGCAACCTCACAGCAAATTCGGTGGACGTACACAGTTTATTGCAACAGGCCATCGAAGAGGGCGCCACTTCGCTTGATACGCATGAAGTGCAACCCATTCTTGGCAGCTATGGGATGCAAACACTGCCGACCTGGATTGCCGGTGACAGCGCTGAGGCGGTACATATCGCTGAGCAGATTGGCTATCCGGTCGCGCTGAAGCTGCGCTCCCCCGATATTCCGCACAAATCGGATGTTCAGGGCGTCATGCTGTATCTGCGCACCGCGACAGAAGTACAACAGGCCGCGGATGCCATTATCGATCGCGTTAAAATGACGTGGCCACAGGCCCGGATCCACGGCCTGCTGGTGCAGAGCATGGCTAACCGAGCAGGTGCGCAGGAGCTGCGCGTGGTCGTCGAACACGATCCGGTTTTTGGTCCACTCATTATGCTGGGTGACGGCGGCGTTGAATGGCGGCCAGAAGAACAAGCGGCTGTCGCGCTTCCACCTCTAAACATGAACCTGGCGCGTTATTTGGTTATTCAGGCCATCAAAAGTAAAAAAATCCGCGGCAGAAGTGCTCTGAGGCCGCTTGATATCGCCGGGTTAAGCCAGTTTCTGGTGAAGGTCTCCAACCTCATTGTTGACTGTGCGGAGATCCAGCGCCTGGACATCGACCCGCTCCTCGCTTCCGGAAATGAATTCACTGCCCTCGACGTGACGCTGGAAATTGCGCCATTTGTCGGTGACCGGGAAAGCCGTCTCGCCATTCGTCCTTATCCTCTCCATCTGGAAGAGTGGGTGGAGATGAAAAATGGAGAGCGGGCACTGTTTCGCCCTATCCTGCCGGAAGACGAGCCGCTGCTGCGAGCGTTCATCTCGCAGGTGACGAAAGAAGATTTGTACTATCGCTATTTCAGCGAAATTAATGAATTTACCCACGACGATTTAGCCAATATGACCCAGATCGACTACGATCGAGAAATGGCGATTGTGGCGGTCCGCCGTTCCGCAGAGGGAGAAGAGATCCTCGGCGTGACGCGTGCCATTTCCGACCCGGATAACGTGGATGCGGAGTTTGCCGTACTGGTGCGTTCCGATCTTAAAGGTTTGGGTTTGGGCAGACGGCTGCTCGAAAAACTCATTGGTTATACGCGCGATCACGGATTGTCACGGCTCAATGGCATTACTATGCCAAATAATCGGGGTATGGTGACCCTGGCGCGGAAGCTCGGTTTTGACGTTGATATCCAGCTGGATGAAGGCATTGTCTCTTTGTCCCTCAGCCTGACTTCGACGGATAAACAAGAGTAAGCTGCTGGAAATGTTACCCACTTTTCCCGGCACTGGGGTATCATTGTCCGCTTATGTTGTTTGCCTGGTACAGACAACCCTTCAATGAACAGAGAAGAAACGCACTGTGATGTTGTCAAAATTTAAGCGTAATAAACATCAACAACACCTTGCTCAACTACCGAAGATTTCTCAGTCAGTTGATGATGTAGAGTTCTTTTATGCTCCCGCTCATTTCCGGGAGACGCTTCTTGAAAAGATTGCCAGCGCTACGCGACGTATTTGCATTGTGGCGCTCTATCTTGAACAAGATGAAGGTGGGCGTGCGATCCTGAACGCGCTCTATGAAGCGAAACGTCAGCGTCCGGAACTGGATGTTCGCGTGCTGGTTGACTGGCACCGTGCTCAGCGTGGCCGTATTGGTGCGGCTGCCTCGAATACCAATGCTGACTGGTATTGCCGCATGGCCCAGGAAAATCCGGGTATTGATATCCCGGTATATGGCGTACCGGTGAATACCCGTGAAGCGCTTGGCGTTCTTCATTTTAAAGGATTTATCATTGATGACAGCGTCCTTTATAGCGGCGCCAGTCTGAATGATGTGTATCTCCATCAGCTCGATAAATACCGTTACGATCGCTACCATCTTATCCGTAATCCGCAGATGACCGACATCATGTTCAACTGGGTTGATAAAAACCTGGTTCATGGCCGGGGTGTGCACCGTCTTGACGATCCTCATCGCCCGAAAAGCCCGGAAATCAAAAACGACGTTCGCTCCTTCCGCCAGGAGCTGCGCGATGCGGTTTATCGTTTCCAGGGTGATGCCAATAATGAAGAACTGTCCGTTACGCCTCTGGTAGGCCTGGGTAAATCCAGCCTCCTGAACAAGACTATCTTCCATTTGATGCCGTGCGCGGAGCATAAGCTCACCATCTGCACCCCGTACTTCAACCTTCCCGCCGTTCTGGTGCGTAATATCATTCAGTTGCTGCGTGATGGTAAAAAGGTGGAAATCATTGTCGGGGATAAAACGGCAAACGACTTTTTCATTCCGGAAGATCAGCCTTTCAAGATCATCGGCGCACTGCCTTATCTCTATGAGATTAACCTGCGCCGCTTTCTGAGCCGTTTACAGTACTATGTGAACACGGACCAGCTCGTCGTGCGCCTCTGGAAAGATGAAGATAACAGTTATCATCTCAAAGGAATGTGGGTTGATGACGAGTGGATGCTGCTGACCGGTAATAACCTGAACCCACGCGCCTGGCGTCTGGATTTGGAAAACGCCATTCTTATTCACGATCCTCAGCATGCGTTAGCCGCGAAACGCGATCGTGAGCTGGAGCTTATACGCACGCATACCACAGTGGTTCGTCATTATCGCGATCTGCAAAGCATCGCTGATTACCCGGTGAAAGTTCGCAAGCTGATTCGCCGTCTACGTCGGATCCGTATCGATCGCCTCATCAGCCGCATTCTGTAATACACGAGCCCTGTCATCGACGGGGCTTTTTTTATGGAGCCTGTTAATGCGTACGCCTTGCCTGATAATCCCTCTTTTGCTGACAGGTTGCAGCCATATGGCTAATGATAACTGGTCGGGTCAGGATAAAGCTCAGCACTTTCTGGCGTCTGCAATGATGTCCGCTGCGGGTAATGAGTATGCGCTGCACCAGGGATATAGCCGGGATCGAAGTGCCACAATAGGCCTGATGTTCTCCATCAGCCTGGGGGCATCAAAAGAACTTTGGGATAGCCGCCCCTCGGGAAGTGGCTGGAGCTGGAAAGATTTTGCCTGGGACGTAGCCGGGGCAACAACCGGCTACGCCGTCTGGCAGATGGCGCATTATTAAAGGCGGATACCTTTTCCTTTGCGATGCAGCATCAGCGAGACAATAAACGCCAGCGCCCCCATAACGGTGACATACCAGAAGAAGGTCGTTTCACTGCCCCATGACTTAAGGGATAACGCGACATACTCTGCCGAACCGCCGAACAGGGCGTTTGCAACCGCATAAGAGAGGCCTACGCCCAGCGCCCTCAACTGTGCGGGAAACATTTCCGCTTTCAAAATGCCACTGATTGCCGTGTAAAAACTGATAATAATGAGCGCCACCATGATTAAAGCGAAAGCGGCATACGGAGAGGTTGTATGCTGTAGCGCCGTCAAAAGCGGAACGGTACCCAGGGTGAGCATGCCGCCAAAGATCAGCATGGAGGTACGGCGACCAATTTTGTCCGACAGCGCGCCGACAATCGGCTGGATGAGCATAAAGACCAGTAACGCCACCGTCATGACGACACTCGCAACGTTTGCATGCATGCCCGTAGTGTTGACCAGATATTTTTGCATATAGGTGGTGAAGGTATAGAAGCTTAGCGAGCCTGCGGCGGTAAAGCCTAATACCATCAAAAATGCTTTGCGGTTACGCCACAGCCCTTTCATCGAACCAGCTTCTTTCAGCGCCCTGACCTCCTGTCGGGAGGTTTCATCAAGCTGACGGCGTAGCCACAGCGCCACAACCGCCAGGGCTGCCCCCAGGGCAAACGGAATGCGCCAGCCCCAGGCGCGTAAATCTTCATCGCTAAGGATCTGTTGAAGGATCACCACAACCAGTAACGCCAGTAGCTGTCCGCCAATGAGGGTTACATACTGGAATGATGCATAGAAACCTTTGCGCCCTTCAACAGCCACTTCGCTCATGTATGTCGCACTGGTGCCATATTCGCCACCGACGGATAGCCCCTGGAACAGACGTGCCAGCAACAACAACGCCGGTGCCCATGTTCCGATAGTCTCATAACCGGGCAGGCAGGCAATCACCAGCGAGCCGACGCACATCATGCATACAGAGATGAGCATGGATGTCTTGCGCCCTTTCCTGTCCGCGATCCTGCCGAAGAGCCATCCACCGATAGGGCGCATCAGGAACCCGGCGGCAAAAACGCCTGCGGTTTGCAAAAGCTGAGTTGTGGTGTTCCCTGACGGGAAAAAGATATGCGCAAAGTAGAGTGAACAAAATGAATAGACGTAAAAGTCAAACCACTCTACAAGGTTTCCTGATGAGGCCCCAACGATTGCCCAAACCCGACGGCGAGTATCCTTACCTGCCAAATTGGTGTTATCCGTATCTGCACTGGCTACGGTTTCTGTCATTTTAATATCCCCTGTCTCACATTGCGGGCCTTTGCCCACAAACAGTAAAACCGGATTTAAAACGAATCGTTAGGTAAATAAAATGTTTCCAATATGTTTCATTGCGTTTTGTGAACTCGATCAGCTATCTAATTATTAGCGGACGCAGTAATTATCCCCAGGACTGCTGGTGGGCCTTTTTTCGCTGCAAGTAATCTTCGTCTGCACGAATTTTATCCCACCACTTTTTGAAGACTGCGGCTGCTTCTGCTTTCACTGGATCGTGATCGAGGGGTTTGACTTGTCGTTCCGCATCATACTTTTTACCGCCCTTATGATTCGCGTATCGCCGGGCGCGGGTATAGCCCATTTGTATGAATTTACGCGCCATATCCATGCCTACAAAATCGTTTTTACTGCGGTACTCTTCAAAGAGAGCGTATATCTCTTGTGCCGAACGCGCTGCGACTTCAGAATTTTTAAAACGCCAGTGTGGAAGGATTTCGCTTTTATAAGGCTCGACCATCAATACGCCCTGCTCACCCCGGCCAACCTGATACCGTTCGGGATGTTCGCGAAAATTTATATTTGCAAAATCTTGTTGGTAATCAAAAGGACGAGTCAAAGCGGCACCATTGTTAAAATCGTTTTAACAATTGTAGGCCGGATAAGGGGAAGCCGCCATCCGGCATGTTTTTCCGCGCACAAAGCAAAAAACCCCGCACCTTCCGGTACGGGGTTCTTCCTGATTGATGCCTGGCAGTTCCCTACTCTCACATGGGGAGACCCCACACTACCATCGGC